>Ga0255783_10000301_pt1 | contig 59112 bp, 83 predicted proteins | sample 011ome_22_FD_179981 | JGI IMG/M metagenome (GOLD analysis project Ga0255783, IMG submission 179981) | Coastal salt marsh microbial communities from the Groves Creek Marsh, Skidaway Island, Georgia - 011507BT metaG (version 2) | ecosystem: Environmental > Aquatic > Marine > Intertidal zone >... | reverse complement strand
GCTTTGATTTTTACTTTCATAATTTTATAGTTAGTCTTTTACTGTGAGATAGTAAGAACCTGATTTGGTATCACTGCGCTTGATCTCCGTAACAGTTAATCCGTCTAAGTCCTTATGCACATCACCGAGATTTGTACCTACAGCAATATATGGTCCACCACTTGGGTCAACTGACTCTAGACTCCCATCATCATTTCGAGAACATCCAACATGACCATTATCTTCAAAGGAATACTCAACACAATTCTTAGCTATGATAGTGAATTTTCGATCCTCATTATATCGGCTTTTAACTACAACATCTGGCAATCCTGCCCAACTGGGAGCTGCCGGCACACTGGCCCAACTACCTTGAATTGGATCAGAGACACCTGAAGACACTACATCTTCAGCAGGATCAAAATCAACTTCGGCTTTATCATTTGGATAAAGATGCTCTGTCATTTCTCGACCTTTTTCAAAGAAGCACTCACCTACAGTATCTGGATGATACCCAGCGGCAATGCATAGACCGTATAACTTCTCGGTCAGGTCACTCATCCCCATTGAATCGTGTTTACTTTCGTATGTAAACTTTTCTTCGTAATGCTCTATTGTAATTTCCATAATATGTATTATATACTATTTTAGTTCCTTTGTAAACAACTTAATTTATAGGCAGCTTAACCAAATACAGAGGCATACAAAAATGCATAGTGAAAATGAGCTAATGATCACCTTCTCGTGTAACTGAAGTGGTCCGTTGTCGTTCTTTCGTTCGTTGAATGATTTTTTCATGTTATTACTTATACGACGTCAATGTTGTTTTCTTTCATCACTTCAGCGATTGCCCTACCGTTTATCTTAAACGCTTTATAGCAATAACTAGAATTTCCTACTATGCATCTGCACGCTTTTGCAATGGTACTATATTGCTGGCCATCGACATAATAGCCATCTTCTTTCAAAATCCCTTCCGCGGGTTTAAAGCGCTTCCACGTATCAATAGTCAATTCCACTTCACCAATTTTTTCATACAACTCTCGTTCTAACTTTGCCCAAGAGTTTGATTGGCGAGCCTTTTTAACTTCTTCGTTATTTGTGTATGTGCCTAAATCAATTTCACTTGATTCATATTTTAAGTTATCTATCAAGCACGTTATTGCATCTACTAAGCTCAGGTCTTCATCTAAAATCCATTCGCCAGCATAAGGTTGACGGATGTTATGAATTAGCTTTTCTACATCGCTAGCAACCTCTTCTTTAAACTCCCACGCTTTCACTACAACATAACCGAATGGCATGATTGTCCCAGCGTCACGCTTAAGTTGGCCTTCTCTAATCGGTAGCTTATCAACTGATTGCGTAATGCCAACCTTTTTTCTATTCTGAATATCGACCTCATCAAGAGGATCATATGGCTGTCCAATATATAGTACATGTTTCATAATTATTTCTTCTTCTCTGGATTAACTTTAACTACCCACCACACAAATCTACAGAATGCAGCAACTGAAACTACTGCGGTGATTATATATATTACTTCACTCATAATCTTTCCTCAAATTCAAGTTGTATATTCAGTGACCGCAGTGCATACTTAGCAACGTGGTTTAGAGCTATCATATCTTCATACTCAACATATCGATCCCCGGCAGTTTTCATATAGTAACCTTCGCTATCTCCCATGATCCAACAGAGAGTAATACAAGTTTCCCTGTCTAAGCTCTCGCTATAAGTCCAAGCAACAATCTCGGCGCGGGCGTCCACGGTTGCTGGTCTAAATTCTACATCGTTATATCTCATCATAATTATTTTTCTGGAGGTTGAGCGAAGAATGGCGAACCAGCCTTCATGAGCTCTGTTAGGTCTGTGTTAAACTTAGTAGTGAGCTCGTCTGTTTGAGCTTCAGCGTGCTTAAGGACGTTAATAGTGCCAAGCATCGCAAAGCACTTCTCTTGTAGGTTGTCAATAATATCGTTCATAGTTATCCTCTCATAAAGTTCTTAACACAGCTACGTGGACCATTCGGCACATAGTACTTCTTGTTTCGTTCCCAACTATCGTTGGTGAAGAGTTGTATGCACCCCGCATCTTTAGAGGAATACGACATTACACCTTTACGATTGCGAGTTACCTCACGCGTCGGTGGTTCATCTAATCCTAAAATTGCTCTAATGTTAGCGTTCATAGTCTTGATATTTTTCCTAAAATGTCGTTTGCTTGATCATCGGTTAGATACCCTAAGGTGTCATCTGTAATAGGAGTATCATATGTGATAGTCCCATTAGAATCTAATACTGCGATTTCTAACCCGTTACTATAATCGTGCTCAACTACACTCGCGGTATAGTTGTTTGGAAAATTAAACAGGAGTTGATATCCGTTATGAATATTTTTACACGTGCAAGTAAAATCTTTCTTGATGTTTTTAGTGTATATTTTCATAATATAAATGTGCAGTGTAGGATGCTGCTCCCCGAAGTGAGACTTATCGTTTAGAGAGAACACCGCCGCAAGAGACGATACTATCAACATTGGCTGCCATATAAGCATCTTGCTGAAGGGTTTTGGCACGCTCACCTGCGATTTCTAGCATCGCGATGTAAGCTGCATCATGAGAGCCATAAAGCTCGTCAGTTACGATACGACCAAGGCTCTTAGCGCCCATGACCTTTGATGCATTGACGATGACTTGGATCGCGTCGCATACGTCGCCGATAGTTACTGGAGTAGTTTGAGTTTTTTCTGTATTTGTCATAATTGTTATGTTCCTTATTGGTTGGTTACAGTATTAATTATACCATATTGGGCCCTAAAAGTACATAAGTTTATATAGTTGATAATCAGCTACTTGTGCACTTTTTAAAATAACCGCCTAGAAAATTGAAAAATTAGAGATCATTTCTTGTATTTGTAGTACACCACAATCATGATAACAGCTGATATTCCACTGAGGATGTAGTTGAATAGAAGCCAAAAGTCACACCCGAATCGAAGGATTGCGTATCCAGCCGCAGCAGCATATCCAATAATCGATAAGATATATAGCATAAGGCTGACGTCTTCAACTGACTTTGACTTAACAGACTTTATGATCTGTGGCCAATAGCAACTAATAAAGCATGCGTTATATGCAATTCCTAACATGTGTTCAAGCGATGTGGTCATAAATTTCTTTCCAATTATTAACTCGTGTAACACTCTCATTTAAATCGTAATCAGTGTTATATGGATGGTTTAGTAAGAAACTATTTAGGCCCATTTTTTGGCCAAGTTCTGCGTTAGATGCTTTGTCCTCGACCCAAACAAAATCAGAGTCTTCATATCGTTCAAGAGCAGCTTTCTTGCTTTCACCACATCCAAGGCAGTGTACTCTTTCGAATACTCCTTCTCCGAAGACTCGAGCAAGATTCTCTTCTCGTAGCTTAACAGCCCATGGATCAGTTCCCATTGATGTAATACAATGAAACACTACGCCGTGCTCTTCGTGTAACTTTCGAACATACTTAATAGCATCTCGAAATGGAGGAAGAAAGCCAATCGCAGCTGACTCACAGAATGTTGTGCATAGCTCAAGAGCTTCATCGCTCGTAATGCCATAGCACTTATCCATGAAGTACTCGTTTGGTTTTACTTGGCGATACCCTTTACGGTGCATCCACCAGTGGTAACTTTGGCTCCAGTTGAGAAGGACGCCATCGCAGTCAGTCAATATAATCATAATCTAGTAGTAATTTTGTTTGTTTCAATCAAATATATTCCTCGGGCTCCACCGTCTCCAGTATCAACATAGACACGTCCATCTTTCTTGAAGCCAGAAACCTTGCCATTCGCATGAGAGTTCTCACTTGTTTTAAATTGTACATCGTCACCGATAGTATATTCGTTAGTTAGCATTTCTGCATCACCTTCGATGGAGTATTCATTAGTTAGCATGCGGTGTCTATTTGAGTTTGTATACATTATAGTGTTGTGTTCATGAGGTTAAGTTCTTCGTCAATATCGTCTTGAGTATAAGGAAGAGCGTCGAAGGCATATACACCTCCTGTGACTACGTTAACGACCTTGCCACTAGGGCTGTCATTAGCTACTTCACGAAGACCACCCAATTGTTCTGGGGAGAGCGATACCTTCTTTGCCTTTTTCGCAGGTACATTTTTATTCATTGCACCTTCGACGAGTTTACGCATTGCAGCTTCGACGAGTGTAAGCATTTCCGCCACTACGTAGCAGCCTTTAGTCGTCGAGGATTTTGAAATAGGCTTAAGCGCCACGTATGTGTCTTTTTCCTCGAGGCCGTTACGAATAGCGGCGGAGATGAGTTCCTTACGTTTTGATTCAGTCCAATTGAGATGGACCATATCGTTGAGGAGAGTCTTGAGTAAGTTGAGTTTTTCTGTTTTTGTCATAATATAGTTCGTTGAGTTTTAAGAGTATTCTTTGAAAAAGCGGCGCTTTACGAGCAAGCCGCGATTGATATCGGTAGGTCATGTTATGCGGGGATTGCAAGGCAAAGACCTGCATAAGCAGCGAGGCCAATTAAGATTCCAACTAAGCTGGAGAGTGCGATTTCTTTTAGTGTTTTCATAAGTTCTATTGGTTGGTGATAGATCTATTATACCATATCGACGCACAAATGTACACAGGTCTATATCGTTGACAACCAACGACTTGTGCACTTTTTAAAAAAATGGCCTAGAAAATTGAAAAATTAGTCACACATTGGATGATCTACAGGCAACCAGACGTATGATGATACGACATATTTAGGTCCAGAGATCGGTGTAGCACCCTTATGTGGGTACTGCCATGTCGGTGGGAAGCATACCACAGATCCAGCTTCGGGCTTTATAGCCACTTCGTCGCCGATATCGAAGATCGTTTCTCCTCCTTCAGCAACATCATTGAGATACCAGAACATGACCACTGCTCTCTTTGAAGAGGATTGATCAGCAGCATCAATATGCCAATCAAAGATTCCCTGATTAGGCTCATATCTCTTGATTCGTGGAGCTTCATAATCCTTCATTGGCTCATAGCACACTAGCTTATCGCGTAGTGCATTATGTGTCTTATCCATATAGAAGTTATTTACCGCTCTCATCAACTCGCCCATCGGCTCGCGAAACTCAGCAAAGGCCGAATGATCGAGCATATTGATCTCAGCAAAGTCAAAGATCTTACTCTCACGTTTTACATAATTAGGATCAGAATGGCTAACAGAGTCATACGTCTCGATTAGCTTCTCACACATATCTAAAGGCATCGCATCCTTTAAATGTAAAATATACTCAGCTAGGGTTTTGTGCATGATATGAAGTGATCTTCTTTACCATTGGTTCGAGCCAATCAGTGGTTCTTTCTTTAAATACGATAGGTGTATTAGATCCATCGACAGCCATAATAATCACTAATTGTTCAATAGGTGTGCCAGTTCTTTCTTCGAACATACACGAATATGCACACGCTTGAATGAAATAGTCCTCAATCTCATCACGTGATTTGATTCTCTTCGACGTCTTAAAGTCTACAATAGACAGTTCGTCATCAAAGTTACCAATCAAGTCAACTCGACCAGCAGCTTTTAATTGATCTGAATAGAGAGGACATTCTTGAAGAACAACAGAATCCAACCTTTCATCAATAACACCTTTCACTGCACGTGCCAACTGTACGATATGTGGAAGATTCTCTCCTTTCATGAAGTCTTCTTCGTTATTAATATATCGTTCAGCAATAGAGTGAACAGCATTCCCCCGCCCGCAGGCGTGACGCGTGACGCGATTTGCTTCTTCAGCGCCAACCCTATTACGCCATGCTATAATAGATGCCTTCGTAAAGTATCCAAGAATAGATGTAATAGACGGATATGTCTTTCCAACGGGAGTAACATACTTACGTTTAGAGTTAGTTGTCTCTGTGTTTAAGTCATCATATCCCAATTTAACAGGACAGTGCTTAAATGTTTTTGTTCGACTAAGTGGCTGAGGTATCATAGAATGCAAATGTGAGTTGTGTATAGAGCGTAGGGAATAGTTCCAATTGTTTATTCATAGTCTTCAAGAGTGTTAGGTGATTCGTAATAGTCGATGTTGTCAAAGTAATCTTCTCTCTCATATTGATTTGCGAAAGACTTCTTCCCACGATTTAGTTTCTGTTGGCGCTTCTTCTTTCGTTCGAAAGTATCAAGTTCACCATATACATTAGCTGTCTTATTCCTTACAGACTGTTTATTCCTTTTCATTTTTAGTAATGTTCAATAGTAGATTCTACACCCGATGCTTTATTGATTCCTGTTAGAAGATCATTCCAACCTGATCCAGCTTTCCGAATAGTTGAAACAGATCCTTCGAACGATAACGCTGGTGCACATACTCCACGTTTCACCTTTCCATCTTTCTCGCACGGGCATGATTTGCCGCAAGGCTTATCTCGATCTGCAATAGCATGAGATTCTTCCCATATCTTATCGCACTTATCACAATAGTAATCGTATGTCATATTAATTAAACCAAACTGGTTTCTCTCTTTTAGTCCAAACCATTTTGAACCGTTCTTGTTTTGTTTTATAGAATGCACGGTATGATTTAACAACATCATCGAACATACATTCTGGATTTGACTTCATAGCTAGAGGCCATTTAGTGAGTGGCCCATCTGGAATATTAGCTGGTCCATAGAATAAATCCTTTCGAAGCAAGTCATCAGACTTATGGAGTTTACCATAACGGAAGGTGTATTCTTTACATAGAGCATCGAACAACTTCCAATGCCAACGATAGTTTTCGATAGTCGCCATTGTCCATACAGTACAAGGATGATGCATATGCACTGCCTTATAGTAAGTATCTTCGCGATGATCAGGTAGTACCCAATAGCGCGACATTGTTTTACCAGAATTTGAAGGTCTCCTCTCCTCAGAGCCATCAAGCATACGATGTGCAGTTGATAGCATCTGAGCAGATTCGACAATCATCTTAGGCGTATGTTTATCACAGTGCATTTGTGCTGCGATTATTGGATCATTATCTAATACGAATACGTTCATACCATTATTATACCATACTTTAAGTCAAATGTAAATACTTATTTCAATAAAGCAGGGAACGTCTTCTCTACTAAGTTTTCAGTGACTTTAGTGTATAGCTTATGGAGAACCTTATCCTTTGCAGCAATAATGATCTCAGCATCCTTTGCGTCTACTGATTCCAAAAGCCGAATAAGGATTTGCTCCTTCTTTACGGACGAAACCTTATTGCCCTTTACACATGAACCCAGCCCGCCGATAATGTTTTTCAAACGCGCTTGCTGTAAGCCAAGTGGTGTCTCACTCTTTTTATATGGAGGTGCACCTTCTGGAAAATCCAATTCGATCTTAGGATTATGCGCCAATTGAAGGATAGTCCGAAGAGCAAATCCATCATACTTTTTTAAAAGCTCAATGCGTTCAGCTCTTGTTGGTAGGTTTTGTGCTTCTTCGAGCAACTCGTGTAGTAGTTTTTCTGTATTAGTTTTATTCATGTGGGAAAAAATCCGAAGCTGATGGGACTAAATTGCTAAGTCGATTTGTGATTAGGTAGTTTAGGACCTTCATCTTCGGAGCTGGTTTTGTGTTATTGTATATGTCAAGGATTTCTGATTTGATATCTTCAGGAATGAAGTCAAGATCAATAACCTTTTGATTGCGTTGAAAGTTACGGTATACATGCTCAGGCATAATAGTCGATAGAGAATCATAGTTCTCTAACCACTCGTTGATTTTCTTCTTAGATAGTGGTGTCTGTCTAGAGCCTTCGTCGATAAAGACGCTATCAGCACTTAGTACATTTGGTACACCATCGCTTGAATCACCTCTAAAGATATGTTCTTTGATATATTGAACTGGATCCTTTTCAGTAATAAGCTTCTTCTTCATAGGAGAAAACTGCTTTACATTCTTATACTTGTGGAGCTGGATGAAGTCTTTATCAGCCGATACGATCATGACCTTTTCGTTCTTACCGAACTCTTGTGTTTCTTGTACAAGACATGCGATAATATCATCAGCCTCGACACCACGCATATGAAGTGGTATCCATGGAAGATTGGCACCGATCTCTTCGCGAACCTTAGTAAGAGTATCGAAAAACGCAGACCAATCCATAGCAGAGCTATCTCGTGCTTTTGCTCGATTAGCTTTATATTGTGGAAAGACGTCTTTACGCCAAGATCCACCATCACACGCAACAACCATTTGTCCATATTCTTCTCTGAACTTCATGTTATACATGCGAAGGCTATTCAGCACGACGTGTCGTAATATGTCTTCTGTTGGTGCTTCATTACCCTTTGAATTGGCAAAGAAGGCCGCAACTGCGATACCTGAGTAGTCAACTATAATCATAATATATTTCCTTTATTGTTTAATCTTATATAGATTATACACTATTTTAGCGCTAATGTAAACAATTAAATTCTTTCCTCTATCCACAGAGGCTTAAGATGAGCGCGGTGGATTTTCCCACCTACGAAGGCGTTGTGATATTCATTCGGCTTTAGTAGAACATCGCGTACGATCTGTTCTTTCATTTCAATATAATTCAGTTCACCCTTACTCTTACATAGATGTAGTATCTCTCGATCGAAGTGATCTAAACCGTTCTCTTCGACAATAAGCTTTACCGCTTCGCTTGAACCACAATATGTTTTCCAATCAGATTCCTTTAATGATCTTCTCTTGCGCTTCTTTCCCTTCAATGGTGGTTTAGTTACTTTCGAGAAGAAGCCTTTCTTTCCGATATACTTCATACCAGTCTCCTTATCGGTGACCATATAGACGAATCCGATATAGGCACCGATCATCTCACTAGTAAACTCCTCACCTTTATAACTCCACATAGAGTTATTTATAAACCTATTCGAACTCGTTGGTCTCGATTAGATCGAACTCTCCGAAGTTTTCTTCACTACAGAATGGGCAATATGTTGGAACTAAGTCTTCATCAATATCTTGCTCAAGCCACTGAACAGTATATTGAGAAGCGCAAGCGTTACAGTATTGTGTTTCTTTAATCATTATCCTTCGCACGATGCGCATTGAAGTAAGTTACGAGAGAGTTCTTGAGATGGATTAGTACCACGATGATAGTATAGTGTCTTTACACCTTGCTCCCACGCGAAGATAAGAAGCTGATTTACCTCTTTCGGTGGAGTCTTAGGATGAATCATTAGATTAATACTCTGTGCTTGATCGATATTGGTTTGACGGATAGCAGTCTGAATAATAACCTCCTTCTGAGAGATCTCACCAAACGTCTTAAACACGTCTTTCTCATGATCAGATAAGAAGTCGAGGTGCTGAACTGAACCTCCGTGCACTAGAATAGATTTCCATGTTGGACCGTTATTCTTACTGTAGCCATCAAGCACTCTTTCTAGATATGGATTCTTATATGTAAACTTACCCTTTGCAAGGTCTTTAACGAAGTAGTTACTGTTAAGAGGTTCAACACTCGGCGATACTTGACCAAGAATAAACGAACTTGATGTAGTAGGAGCAATCGCCATTGTAGTGACATTCCTACGACCGTAACCCTTTAACAATTCAGGCTCACCATATTCTTTTGCAAGAGACGCAGATGCATCGTGTGATTCTCTTTTCATGTATCTGAAAATGTCAGTCGTGAGCTGCTTTGCTTCAAAGCTTTCGAACGGGATTGATTTACTCTGTAGATATGAGTGCCAACCAAGGACACCAATACCAAGTGCTCGTTGAGTTGTTGCAAACTTACGAGGAGCTTCCATGAATGGAATATCTTCAGTCTTACGGATGAACTCAGACATTACCGCATCGAGGAAGTATGTAAGAACTTCAACTGCATCAGTGCCTTTCCAATCGTCATAGTGAAGTAGGTTCATCGATGATAGGTTGCATACGAATGACTCATCGTTACTTGATGATAGAGCGATCTCAGAACATAGATTAGAAGCGTGGATCGTATGGCCTTTGTCCTTATAAACATCTGGAGCGTTATCATTAATAGTATCACTAAAGAAGATATATGGATAACCAGATTCATATCGCTTCTTAATTACTTTGCCCCATACCTTTCGCTTATCCTTATCTCCATCAACCATTGACTTCATCCACTTATCAGAGACTGACACACCAATAGAAAGATTCTGAATACTGTTACCATCACTGCGGATCTGTAAGAACTCTAAGATGTCAGCATGATCAATAGGCATGTAAGCTGCGAATGATCCTCTACGAACATTACTCTGAGAAACAACATTTGTCACTGATTCGAATAACTCCATGAAGTGAACTGGACCATTCGACTTTCCACCAGTGCCAATATTTGCACCTCTCTTACGAATGTCTCCAAAGTAAGCAGATGTTCCACCTCCCATTTTCGTCATCATACCTACTTCAGCTTGCTTAGTAAGTATCGATTCTAGAGTATCATCGACATAAGAACCAAAGCATGAGATAGGTAAACCTCTCTCCATTCCGTAGTTAGCCCAAATAGGAGATGACAATGAATACCATCCATATGACATATACTCTTCAAACTTCTCTGCGAAACCTGCTTTCTTTAAGTCACTCTCAGCAGTCTTTGCGATGTATGTGATTCGTTCTTCAGGAGTTTGATCTCCTGTTAAGTATCCGCGTTTCAGGAACTTCCGCGAATCGTCATTTAACCAATAGTATTTTTCCATAATATATATATACACTTTTTACGTTCAATTAGAACAAATCTTCTTCACCGTACGATTTATCGTTCTTAGAATATTCTGTAGGTCTCTTACTGAAAAAGTCAGTAGAAGTATTTCCAAGAACGTCCTCGTCGAACCATTCTGTTTTCGTTAACATCTCTTGATCGACATCATCAAACACTGGCTCAATACCAATCTGTGTAAGAGAATCATTGAGTCGATTCTTAATAAAATTCTGTAGGATAGGAGTGCTTAGATGCTCTGACTCATAACCATTCACTGACCATTCAATGATTTTGGATTCTGCCTTATAAGCTTCTTCGCACTCATGGCGAATACGCTCTACAAACTCTTCATCGAACAACTCTGGATGCTCTTCTCTAATAACATTTACAAGCTTCATACCAACCATAGCATGAAGCAGTTCTTCCTTTGAAGTGTATGCTACTTGCTGAGCAGTATCCTTAAGAAGATTGCGGAAGCGATTAAAGTAATTGATTGTATAGAACTGACTAAACAACGATACGTTCTCTACATACAATGTAAAAAGAATAAGAGAATACACGTATTGTTTCTTTGAGTCCTTATAGTATTTGTGAAGATACTTACGAAGATACTTTACTCGATTCTGAATGATATCAAGCTTAAGATTCTCTTCAAAGATATCGTTCATATCCAATACATCGAGCAATCTCTCGTATGCATTATTATGGATAACCTCGACATTTGCCATCACATAACCAAGATCAGTGATTGATGGATGAGGAAGGTTCTGGCCAACATTAGCCCAAAAGGTTTTTACCGCAACTTCGATCTGTGCGATAGCCGATAAGCTCCGCGAGATCATATCACGTTCTTTATCAGTTAGGTTGACTTTGAAATCCTGGATGTCAGACTGGAAATTGAATTCCTTGTCGGTCCAAAAGCCATTGTGCATAGCTTCGATGAACTCTTCAGTCCAAGGATAGTGATCAGGTTTGCGGGAGATTTGTTCTTCGAATATCATAGAGTGTTAATTGAGTGGTGCTAAGGTATATACTATACTAAAAGGCTAACGATGTAAACAATAATATGTTTTTATTCATTAGCAGCCCTGCGTCTAATAGACCTAAGTGCACCAGTCGTCTCATCTCTCAATATGATAACTGAATTTCTGTTTTTCTTTGCGTAAGCGTAAAGGCTTTTTTGGTTTTCGTCTTGTAGATCTAGATATTTAGACCATCTTTCGAACTTATTACGACCTGTATCAAATCGTCTGAATATCTCACTCGGAACATTAAAATCCTTATACTTCTTTTTCTTTTTGGCGCCAAGAGGACGGTCCGTTATTGCTACAGCTGCAGTTGTAACTTGATCATTAATCATCGTGCGATATCTCCCTGAGTTATATAGATTTTTTGTTTAGTTTTGATGTGAGTAGCTTCATACACCGCAAGACCAAATATATGTCCAACTGGCGCATGCTCTTTGATGCTAACTGTAGTATTCTTCTTTGCGAGTGGCTCGCCCGTGTGCGGTAAAGTAATATCTCTTAAGAGAGTGTAGTTCGATTCTTGGATACAATTGCTTTCACTGATAAGATACCATTTATCCGCGATTTGTTCTGTAAGATCTATTTGGCTGATATCAATTCCAGTTGCATTCTTTAATGTCTTTGATATAGCCTTATCGGACATGTTCGTATTCTCTTTAATGAGATATAGCGCTGCAGCATACGAAGCCAATGTTGATTTGCCGAGAGGTACTTTGTTTATCAGACGTTTTAGGTTATACACCAACCTATGGAATAGGTTATAAGCTCCCTTTTCTGTAGATGATTCAGGCTTCTTAAGTACCTTACCGTTAGCATCTAATAGACCTAACTCAAACGCCTTCGTCTTTTTCCACGGAGTAGTCAACAATCGAAGAAAGCGAAGTGAATAGAATAAGTCTGCTGTACGTAATAGTCCCATATTATAGTGCTTGTAGTTTTTTTGCTAGTGTTAGATCGATCGTTACTTGACTGTATTTATCTTCAGGCATGTAACTCAGGTAAATTAAAAACGTTTTTATTGAAGGCCATAGATCTGGCTCGATCTTATGAAAGAGGATTCGAGTTGCAGCTGAAATATTAAATACGTTATATATTACAATAAGGTGATTTAATACAAGTCGTTCTTGTATGATACCTGATTCTTTGTATCTTCGAAGAAGACGTAGCACATACTTAAATCGTGCTACGTCTTCTTTAAATTCTTGTACATCTAGGCAAGCTTCGTTACAATAATGCTTAGCTGCATATAGTTCAAAGTTTTCATTATTTAGTTCACTGAATAGCTTCATGTTCTATTTATGAACTTTAACGAACGTAAAATCTACCTTTCTCTATCACTTTTCCGCCATTTTCTTTAGCGTATTTTTTAGCTGCTCTCAAAGAGCGAAAGGACTGAGGCTTAGCACTTTCAGTCTTTTCACTTATTGATTCTTCAATGATTACGTTATTGCCAATCAAAAGATCGGGAGCTTCTACGTTTACTTTTTTGGATTTGCTTTTTTTGGACATATTTAGTATTTCTCTATGTTTATGATTTTGTTTATACGAAATTATAATTCATCACTATCGTGTAAGAACAAACTTAACTTCTCTTGCTCCTTTAAAAAACTTCTTTAATTTTTCGTCATCTGGAAAAACAATCTCATCGTCTTCAAGCTGTTCAATTTCACCTTTATACTGAGGAAACTTTTTCTCTACTTGTCTAATAAACGCTCTGATACCTCTTGGATTATGAACAACTGCTCGATTTTCGTTAACGCTTTCTTCAAGATCAACAGACTCAAACAATTCAGGATAGAATTCTTCGATCTCATCAGCGTCCATATCGTAATAATCAGATCTTAGATACTTAAAGATGTCAGCGTTTTTACCTGTTACAATAACTTCATCAGCACTGCCATTTCCTTTACCTTCTTTAGCTTTAAGCTTAAACTTCTTCATGTCCTTCATAGCGGCCTTGGCATCCACTACATCGAGACCAACAGTTGATTTACCGTTCGATGGCTTTGCCGCTTCTTCAAGATCAGATGATTCAGCTAGTACAGCATCAACACTACCACTTGGAACTGTCATTGGATTGTCAACCTTCATTTGCTTCAGACCTTTCTTAATGGCTTCAGCGCTATTACTAGCTTTCACATCAACTGTTTGACCCTTAAAGAGTTTACCAGCTTTCTTAGTGACAGTTACTGTCCAAAATTTGACTGCTTCTTCAATCGATTCGTCAACTCCAGTCATCAATGCGCTAATTGCGTCTTTAACATTTTTAAAGTATTCAACGCCAGATGACATACCGCCATCAAACTTAATCTTACCCTTTTCGATAGAAAAATCAATTACTGCACCTTGACCAAAATCTGCTGTATTTCCTTTAACATCAGCACCTACCTTTTTAGCAGTAGCAAGAACTTTCTTCAGATCTGCGTTAGATGCTTCTTCGATTTCAACAGATTCTTTCTTACCAAGAATCTTTTCAGCAGCATCTTGTTCGATCTCTACAGGATATGTTTTACCATCAAATTCAAATTCATCTTTGCCAGCAAGCTTTGCTTTAGCAGCTGCTGCAGTAAACTCATTGCTTTCTTCAACATCTTCTTCTTTAATCTTCTCTAAGCGGATGAACTTCTTTTGGATTGCGTTCCATTTCCAATCCTTCTTATTGAAGTTTTTAAAGTTCTGAACTTGATCCCATTGGTCGGGAGTAAGAATGTTCATCTTTTCGAATGGTACTGTAGTTTCTTTTGCTTCGGTAAGTTCAACCTTTTCGATTGAGTGACCGGCCATAATGTTACTTACAGCGTTAGCGAGTGAACGTGGTGTGTCTTGAATATTCATAGTTGTTTTGGTTAAAGTGTTATTTATATTGAAATTTAATTGGTTGGGATATCAAACATCCAAACAAATGCCGCGACGATAGATCCAATGATTGCTGTCGTGATAGTCCATACAACTGACTTTATGGTTCTAGTTGTATCTTCGACGTGAGATAGATCGCGTTCAATCAGCCTTAAGCGGTCGTCTTGATCGACCATTCTCTTGAGGATGATCCTAGTTGATTCTTCTTGGGCTGAGATCTTTTCTTCGGCTCTGGCCAAAGCAATGATAGCATCTGCCATCTTATCGATCTTTTCTTCAATTCGATCTAGTCGCGTTTTTTCGTTTGCGTTCATGTCATCCATATTCCCATGTTAAATCTATTTTTGTGGTTATTCGAAAGAAGCTGCGACTTGCTTTCTTACTTCCGGTGATAATTCTTTAAAGTGATATAAGTTTACACTATCATCAGTGTGTACTTTACCTGTCATTACTTGGCCGTCAACTTCATGTTGATCACCAGTCCATTCCTTTCCATCTGCAGTGTAATGACCTTCTGACTTCCATGTTGCTGCTTCGTATACTTCATACCCATCTTTTTTTAGTTGGCCTGCTTCTTTATTTGTTGAAGGAACCCAAAATTTATCATCATCTCCCATAAATACTTGAGTTATATATTTCTGTTTAGAAGCAGCGCGCTTGGCAGCTTGAGGACTTGAAAATTTAGCTATATTAGAACTTGGTATTTTACCTTCTTCAAGATCAGTAGCTTCACCCAGCAACTTAGCCTTATTGTCGTTATACCATGCGGCGTCAGCTGGTTCAGCATTTCCGCCAATCTTAGCAGCAGCCATTTTAGCGCCTTGCCATTTTCTCCAAGACTTTGACGGGCTTAGTTGCTTTCCTGTTTTCTTGTCATAAATGATCCAATCAGCACTTGCTTCAAATATCTTATATGCTTCTTTGATTTCGCTTATAGTCGAATCAATACTAAACGTCTCAGTCTTAACAAACGCTTCAATCAAACCTTGATCATCTTCTTTAAGCGCAAGTGATGCTACTTTCTCTAGGCGGAGCGTGTTGAGGCTCTTCTTCTCTTCAACCTTCTCTTCAACGATCGCGGCATCATCTGCTTCTTCAATCTCTTCTCCTTCAGGACGGCGAGAGCTCTTTTTGGGATAGATGATCTTAACAGGATTATTCGTAATGAAGATCAACTCTCCGTCTAAATCGAGACCAGCTGCAGTAGCATTTCCATTAACGTGATTCAACTTATTCATGACTCCAAGTTTAATCGATCCAGGTCTTACTGTAGAGATAAGCGTCTTTAAGTCATGCTTCTTAATAAGCTTTGCTTGTTTTGCTTTATCTCCGTTAGTTCGAGTCCATGCTTGTTCGAGCTTTTTGAAAGGTACAACCTTTGCCTCATGGAGCTCAATCGTATAGATAGCGGTGTTTGTGTTTAGTATTTTCATGTTTCCCATTTAAGATTAAGTTATTATATTTATAAAAATCTCACCCTCCAAATTCATGTCCAGCGACTCTTTTCATTTGTTTTTTATATTCTTCGAAGTTTGGTTTTTCTTTATACAATTTGATTGAAATGTTATCGCGTTCTTTACCCTTGATGCGCCATTTGTAGCCGCTTTCGAGGTGTTCAGGTTTAGTTACTTTAACTACTCGACGCTTAAAACCATCTTCCCAAGTTTCACTTTTACCTTCGCCTTCGTTAACTGATTCTTTTTTGACTTTAGCGGCTAAGTCTTTATCAGCACCGCCCCAAGTACCTTTGCTTTTTGAGATAAACGAGTTAACACGAGCAAATGCCCACTGCTGAGGTGTTGTTCCTGGGCGATGGCTTGTCTTATACGCTCCCATACCGCGATCAAATACGCTTTTTAGGACACTATACGCAATACCAGATTCTTCCGACTTCTTTTCAAGTCCTTTAATTTGTTTTTCGCTTAGTTGACCAGGTGTACCCTTTTTGTAGGTTTCAGCTGCTTTATCTGTACCATCTTCCAGTGCTTCTTCAAGCGATTGAATAAAATACTTATTGCCTTTACTACATACTACGTAATTAGATTTACGTTCTTGGATAGTAATTTCAACATTGCCGTTTGCGTATACAGTATCACCTTCGTTAAAAATAGCGCCTGAAATATACCGTTCACGTTTCTCAGAAACCGTTGGAAGTTGAATATGCTTCCGAAAGTTCGTCATTTCTTTTAGTCCCATTCTTTTACGAAGGAGATTAAAGAGCCCCATATCATCGCCGTAGTCTCTAGGTATTCCGCTTGAGAATGCTTTAAAATCACCATCAGTTGCAGCTGCTCTCATTTTAGAAGCAGACATTCCAGAAACACCATCAGCATCTGGATCTCTTTCGCCTGCCGATTGCAATGTGATAGTGTCGAATTCATAGAAGCCGTGTCTAGATTTAACACCATTAAACTTATTCAATAATGTTTTGAATTCTTTAATGCGATCTGATCCAACAATCATTGTAACATCAGTATAGCCTTGATCATATAGTTTTACCGCGATGTTGAATACGGTTTTTATCTTTTCATCAAGTATGATGTTGCGAGCGTACTTAGGAAACATCTTACGCATGATAGATACCTTCTCTTTGTACTTGAGAGGATCAGTATCAGGCTTGTTTGATTGTGATGCAAAGATCTTATAGTCACGTCCGCTTGCAATCTTGATGACAGCTTTGATGAGCTTTTCATGACCGACCGTAGGAGGATTGAATCTACCAAATGTAAAAACTATCTCCTTCTTCTTCGCTTCTGTAAACTGCTTAAATGATTTCATTATTTAGATTTGACTTTTTTCATCTTAGATAGTTCATCGAGTCGACTCTTTCGCTTTTTTGCTTGATACGCAAGTAAGCCGTCAGGATCAATATCGGTTCCCGCCTGCTGTGTGTAATCTACAGTGAGGAAGTCTTTGAAATTTATCGGCAACTTGTTCATAATTCTATTTATATATTTTTGTTACTATCGCTCCCAACCCTTAATGGTATCTGGAGAAAAGTTGTTAGTTGAAAATTCTAGGCGGTCGACCAGTTTTACTGCGCCGTTAGAGGCTGTATCGATTGCAACAAAGCCTTCAGACCCAGTAACCTTAAATCCGTTCTTAGTGCGAATGAATGTGTCAAGTTGTTTCACCTGATCTAGTTTACTTATGATAAGCAGCTTAGCATCAACAATCGCGTTCTGAAGTTGGTACATTAGATCAAGGTTTTTCTTATTCTCTTTTGAGAAGAACTTCATTTCCTCTTCGTGCTTTGCTGTAACGTTTGCTTTGCCCTTATCGCTTGAACGTTTTTCATATTCCTTCTTAAACTTCTCATCAAACCATGTGATAAGATCTTGAACATGCTTAGTCGTATTTCCAATGCGTTGTCCTTTACGAACAAGAGTATTATTGAATGTCTCAAGTTTAATTGCAAGAGCTTGATTGGATTCAAGTTCTTTAAGAGTTGAGCCCGCGATCTGTTGAAATATCTTTCCAGCTTTGGCAAGTGCCTCAGATACTTGTTTTGTTCCGCTCGCAGATAGAGTCGCTTTACCTGAAATATCTCTGAAGTTAGCATCTTGATACCAGACAGAAGCTTTCTTTTTGAGGCCTTTTAAATCAACCTTAAAGGATGCTTTCATTGATTCAAAGTCTTTTCCTGTGTATGTAGTATGCCATACAACACCGAGATTCGCCTTCTGTATAGTTTTAGCGAGTGCTGATTTCGCAGGTACCGCATAAACAATAGTGTTAGGCTGAAAGGTTATATACTTCTCACCGTCGATTGATTCAGTTGCTAAATCACTTTTAGTAAACATGATATCACCTTGAATCACGTCTTTAATACCAAGATCTTTCAATTCATTAAATGCAATCACTAGCTTTTCTGCAAGATCGCCAGATGTGTCAGCTCTTACTTCAGCTTCTGACTTATACACTTTAGGATCTTTATTGAAGATACCTTTCTTAGCAACAAAGAATTGGCCATCTTCTGGATCGATACCAGCAAAAACTGCAGGAGCTCCATCCCATTTGACGGTTACATCAGTTGAAGAATTGCTATTTCCTGCTAGCATATCTCTTAAAGAGCGGAGAGCAAAGATCGCTTCTCTCGTTCCTTTGACACCGCCATAGATGACTGCATCCTCAAGATGTTGCATGTGAGTATTCTTACCAGCTTTGGAAGCTTCGGCTAGATATGTTTTAAATGTTTTCATCTTAAATTCTTTAATTGGTTTGCCGTTAGGCTCTTCAATTTCTAATACTAAATTAGTATCGCCTGCTTTATAAATTCTATGGTATTCCATTTTTGAAATTTTTAAAACATCACCTTCTTTTAACTCGTAGGGTACAGCGTTATCCATTTGAAACATCCATCCATCACCTTCTAGTATTGTAATAACACGATCTGCTCGATCACGGTGCCAAACCAATTCATCTGATTCAATGTTAGATTCAAATGTACGAATCTTTACTTTACCTTTTGTGTTATCTGTATATGGTTTACTCATATTACCAAAAAAAGGATCCTCCGCCTTTTAGACCAAGCTGTGATGCATATCGTGGAAGATTGCAGGACCAATAGCCTGGCTTTGTTTTATCTTTCTTTAAATGGCATTGGTGTCTAGCAGCGAAAGATTTGCGAGCTGCTGGATCATCGATCTTAGCCTTAAGACCAGATGTGTCACCAAACTGAACCTTGATTACGTTCCCCTTGTCATTCTTAACGTAGACAAAAAATTTCTTTTTGCCACCACGCTTTGGATCGTTCAATTCAACTTCCTTACCCTTATATTCTGCTTCAATCAATGGATGATCTAATGGTACTTCTTTACCTTCATGCATTGCAAGCTCACCAATATCTGTTGACATAAGATACTCGTCGAATTCATTCAAAGGATTCACCGCGGATTCTTTCATCTGTCTTGCGTGACAAAATAGTTTATAATAATTCTCCGAGTGTGGTCGGAAAATGTTATGTGCTAATGGGATTTGATTCTCTCTATGGAATCTTAGTGCTGCGTCGAGTTGACTCATTATTTTTCTTTTATGATTATATATGAGCTAGAATCAGATGTTGAACTACCTGCGTAATTGATGATTTGCGTAATAAACTTATTAGCTTTAATGCCACCTTTCGCAATAAGATTGAGCACATACAATCCACCGAGTTTACCGTGAATCCAAATTCCAGGATTTTTACCAATAGCATTTAGTTTTTCTACTACTTCTTTCTCGGTAATTTTCTTATCAACGGTCTGAAGCAATTTAGTAAACTTGGCAATAGCCTTTTTATCACCACTAGCGATGAGTAATGCTTCCTTTTTCATTGCTGAAGTTTTAGGAAGCTCTGTACGATAAATTCTCTTTGCTGCATCTGATAATACTCCCCAAGATGCACCACCACCACGAGCGCCTTTACCCTTGATTTCGACTTTATGCGTACCAAATGCGTTATTATCGCGGATATCAAGTTGACCAGCTTGGTGCGTAATGTAATTGGCTTTAGTTGTATACCACTCGCCGCGCTTTAGTGCTTTAATATGACCAGCACTATACTTATAGTCTTCGGTTTCAGGAGGACGTTCAACATTCTTTTCTACACCTTGTGCACCTTTTGCAACCTTCTTCAATGATATTCCAACTAAACGCTTTTGTAGATAAAGATCTAGAATATCATCGTTCATATCTTCTACAGTTGTAGTCGATATTTCCTTTACTGAGAAGTCTGAGTCAGCAACCCAAATGTCTCCAGGATTCCACTTATCGTCAGGTAGCGGTTTAAAACCGTTGTTCTTGAAAGCTGTATTTTTAGCAGAATATATTGCCTTCATCAAAGAATCGTCGCGATGAAACGTCATTCCCTTTTCAATGATACGATTTTTAATTGCGTATTGTGCAGAGAGATAAGACGAAACTTTCCATCCTTCGTCAATTGCTAAAATCTCTTTAAGCGAAGATTTACCAACACTCACTGACTTAAATGCTTTAGTAAGAACTTTATCAGTGAAACTTTCAATCGGCATAGCAGAACCAATATCAAGCATTGCTGCCATCCATACACACTGTGCAGATTCACCAATTGCAGTACCAGTTGTACCACCACCTGCTCCTGCTCCACCACCAAATTCTGGTGTTTTCAGTAGATCAGATATGGATATTTCAGAGCCACCTTTACCGATCAGTTTGAATACTTTACCATCTTTTTTGAATTGTTCAATAGCTGCAAGAGCTGTTGAAGTATCAGTAACAAGAAATTCTCCACCCTTTGCGAGGGTAAGAGGTTCTTGCTTACGAATCTTGTTCGCTAAGATCTCAGTGCGAGCAGTACCGCTATTTGGCCCACCAGTTGCTGGTTTCTTTAATTCACTTGGAGCAAGCTTAGTTCCTTCAAGGAGAAACGTCTGGAAGGATTTTAGTGTATTAAGCATATGTTTCGATCATGCGAGTGAGTTCAGATTCAGAGACACTTACGCCAGACTTAATAGTACCAGCCATCATGTTTAAAGCACGGGATAGTTTTCTTAAATTAGCAGATTGTTTAGACTTACCTTTACGTAGCATGTCGACAACTGACTTACGTGTCTTTAAGTCCAGATCGAAACTACCATCTAACTTGATCTTACCAACAATGGTTTCCATGAAGTCATAGATCTCAGTTTCAGTAGGGTCAATCTCGATCATAAACGCTCGAGTACGAAGAGCACCATCAGGATCAAGTTTGTCCATCTTCAAGTTCGAGATAAAGATAACCTTACCCGTGAAGTTGAAGTAACGTGGGATCAAATTGGCATCGATCAATTCTTGAGGATCTTCGTATTCGTCAGGTTCAACAACGTTCTTCCCCATCTTATTCCAAACCAACTTGCGAATCTTCTTAGTATCAGTAGCAGCTTTAAAAATGTTACGTGCTTCTTGATCTTTCAGTGCATCATCAGAATCATCAAAAAGAATAATACCGTCTTGATTCTTAAACAAGAGTGAGTAGATACCTGCAGCAGATGCTGTACCAGTGTTCTTAAAGTAACCATTACCATCAGACAAACCTGAATCTTTTAGTACCTTTTCAACGGTGAATGTCTTACCAATACCACCACGACCTGCAATGAAGAGTGCGTTCGCTGCACCAGATATTGTCATCTTAATCAGATTCTCTAAGTCAGCCAATTGCTTTTCATAATCCAATCGCTCACGGCTTGCTTCTAATTCGTCAAGCTGAGGATTATGTGAGTATGTTTCTTTAGAAGTTCCTGAGCGGACAGTACCACGGGTTGTGCCGATCGCTGATAGAATTTCGCTCCTTTGAGAAAGAAGTTTCTTAACATCTGCAGCACTTCCAGACCAATTGTACTTTCTTCCATCCTTTGCAATGATAGCTGGATTTCTAGCTTCCATTTCGTCGAAGATTTTTATACCAACCGACTTCCAAACTTTAAACACCTTTTGCTTTGTAAAACCTGGGCTTGAGATAAGAGAAACTACATTATCATATGCATCTTCTGGATTAACTGCTTCATTCAACTCTTCGCATTCTTCGCCGTCTTCTAGGCTTTCGTTGAGAGGAGCACCCATTGGGTATGTTACAAATTTGCCAGGCTTTACCTTTCCAGCTTTGATCATATCAGCAAGCTGTGGGAGAATTTGTACTAATGATACATCTGCTTCAAAAGAGATATGATGGTTTGGTCCTGCCGATGAACCATTCCATAGATCGATCGAAGATAGATTATTAGTGTTAGCTGATCCAACAGACTTCCAATTGAATCTCCATGATTCAATCTTTTTGCCTGGAGCATAGAATCTTACTCCATACCCAGCGCCATTTGAGTTTTTGAACTTCTCTAATCCTTGAGTTACAAAAATCTTGTTGTTACCAGTCGCTTTGCGAAGGTACTTAAGCATTATAACAGAGGCTTTTTCGAGAGATCCTGTAGAGAGCTCTTCAGTAATGTATTCTTTAAATTCTAGCATTGTTCCCATGGTGTGTTAAGTTAAATGTTGCTACTTAAGTCTATTTATAACAAAAGAGATTTTAATATTCTGCCCATTTGCAGTTTTTCCAGCGGCTCTGCTCAAACCAACGGATGAACAGTCCTTTTTCCCTTCCATGAGCTTCAATCTCCCACGGAAGATCGTAATAATGCGTCTTATTGAGATTGATATTATTGCCTTTCCATTTACTTAAATTAAAAGAATTAGTGTCCTGTAGTTCACCTCTAGCAAACTGCTTTACGTGTACTATCTCATGCGCAATAGTTTCTAACATTGTCTGGAGCGGTTGAGTTGAGTCAACTCGTATTGTAAACTCTCTTGGTCGTGTGCGACTATCTTCCCATATACAGTCTCCAGCAACGTTATCCTTTTGACTCAGTCGAGGAATGAGGTTGATGTCTATGCATAGTCTATCTCGCAGCCGCGGCATTAACTTCATAGCAGCGCAGCGCGCGAGATCCTCTGCCATCTCGCGCTTCTTTCTACCAGATCCGATTGCAGTAATATTCATTATATCTTAAACGCGCTGAAGTCCTTATTAGGTGTCGATGGTGCAGATGTTATTTCATCACTTGACAATGTCTGAGCAGAAGCTTCAACATCGTATAATCTCATCTTCGATCGATCAATACCTACACAAAACCTTTTGTGTTGAGAGATGTCATTATATCGATTCTTCAATTGCTTTATCATTACTTGATTTGCTGCTTCAAGTTGTTCAGTTGATATAAGAGCAATCATAAGATCACATGTTGCTGGCAAACCAAAACTCTCAGATGTATCGGTAATCTCAACATCGGTATTACCGAATCCAGTACGAGTTGATTGTGTCGCAGACCAAATAGGAACATTGAACTCGACAGCCAAACCGCGGATCTCTTCAGCAATTGCTTTGATATAAGAGTAAGTATTGATAGAACCTCCGAGACCTTTCATGCGTGAGCTTGCACAGATGTTAAGGTAATCGATATAGATGACATCAGGAGTAAACTTCTTCTTCATCTTCAGTTCATTTAAGAGTGCACGAAAATGACCTACGTGGGCAGATGCAGTTGGATACTCTTTAATGATTAACTTACCTTGTGTCTTATCGTTGATATGTTTTACCTTGTTGACGAATGTAGACTTATTAAGATCTTTAAGCGTAGCGATATCAACATCAAATAGGTTTGCATCGATGCGTTCAGCAATCTTCTCTTCTGCCATTTCCATTGTAATGTATAACACATTCTTACCTTGTGATAAGGCATCAGATGCAAAGTGACACATCGCCAAAGATTTTCCAACACCTGTACCAGCAAGTACAATATTCAATGACTTACGTGGAACACCACCTGCTGTGATAGTGTTTAGCATCTCTAAATCGAATGGAGTCTTATCTTCTTTAAGATGATAAAAGTCATATCGCGATTCAGCATTATCTAAGTAGTCGTGGCCAACATTAGTATCGAAGTTGACTGATAGTGCTTTAGTTAAGATATCAGGAATTGCTCCTTCTGCCTTCTCAGATTTGCCATCAATAATAGAAATTGCTTCCATTAGTCCGAGATAGACAGATCGATCTTTGCACCATGTTTCAGTCGATTCTAATAACCATTCAACATCGACCTCGTTCTCGTTACGCAGCTCTTTAATTAGTGAGAGTGTGTCATTCGCGATTGGGCGATTAACATACTCAGAGCTTTGGAACTCAACTTCAAGTACTGCTGGGGTTGGAAGCTTATTATACTTAGTTATGAATCTTAAGAATAAGTCATATACCGCTTGATGTTGTTCTTCGAAGTATTCGCCTTTAATATGAGGAATAACTTTTCTGCAAAAGCCTTCATCATTAGTCAGTGTCTTGAGTATTATCGTCTGTAGATTTTGTGGCATTTCCGATTTGTGCGTCCTGATTATTTAAGATTTCTGTTAAGATATTTCCAATGTAGTTTCTGAACTCGTCGCTCGATTCTAACTCTTCTGCAGTATATGGATCTATTGCTCTTTCAATTACGAAATCGAAAAGTATACGGGCTAAGTCATTTTCAACATCTTCTTCGATAGTAACTTTACCGTATGTATAGATTATATTTGCATAAAGACCTTCTAAGATCTTAATAGAATACAGCTCTGAGTCTACCTTTTCAACAAAAGTATATTCTTTACTCATCTTCAATCGATGGTTCAGTTTCAAGCCGAAGCTCTTCAAGCATTGCGCCATGAGCAACCTTATATCGTTTTTCAATAGCAGTTTCAAAGTCTGTAGAATTAAAGATCTTTGTCCAGAATTCTTCAGTCATTGTTTGTGCAGCTCGAAGGTTTCCACTCAACTCTTCTTTTGTTGCAGGATTCATTGCCATATACCAACCATTCTTAGGTTTAACGACATAACCTGTTTCAAGAGCAAGATCTAATAGACCTGACCACTTCTCAATACCTCCGTCCCAACTTACACTAATTGGGATCTTAGACTTCTCCTTCACAAAGCGAGACTTTTCGATATTAATAATGAAGTGGTAACCTGAGATTTCAGTACCAGTCTTTTCTTGACGACGGCCAATAATCCACACATCATTTGCACTGTACATAACACCTGTGCCACCAGAAACTACTGCCTTTGAGAACATCTCCTGTGTTTGATACGTATGATTAACAGCAAGAAGAGGAATATCTTTAAGTGTCAAGAATGGTGTAATCATTCTGAATAGACCTTTAAGAGCTTTTGCTCGAGTCATATCAGCAACTGATTTCATATTCTCAGCATCATCAATTTCTTTCTTCGATGCAATATTACCAATAGAATCAATCACCACCATCACTCTATCCTTACGATCAATTTCAGTAAGCTGATGAACAAGATCAAACTTGAGTTCTTCAATATTGGTAACAGGTGTATGTAGTACACGAGATGTGTCAATACCGAAACTCTCAAAGTAAGATTGAGGTGAACCAAACTCCGAATCATAGAACATGAGGACAGCATCCTTATGCTTCTTCATATAAGCACCTGCCATCAGAAGGGCGAATGATGTTTTGAAGTGCTTACTTGGACCAGCGAGGACTGTTAGACCTGAAGAGATACCACCTTGAGTGGAACCAGAGAGTGCGACGTTAATCATCGGCACCGATGTTGTAGTCATTTCCTTTTCGGAAAAGAACTTTGATTCTGATAGGATATCGGCACCGGCGGTGCGGCTTGATTTTTTTAGTTTTTCTAGTAGTGACATATATGTTTTCTTTATTTGATTGTAGCTATATTATATAATAATAATGGTCATTTGTAAACCCTTAAATGAATGATTCAAGGGTTTGAGGTACGTCTTCGTACTGTACTGTAGATGTCTTATTGTCAAAGACTGCAAATTCTGCTTGCCTTGTATCCAATTTTCCATTTAACCAATCAAGAATATTTTGTGCCATATCTTCTGCAGTTGTCACTGGGACATTTTGACAAATCATATTTAAGTTTTTTCTACCGCCCTGCAACTGAAAGTCAGATGGTAATTTCATGATAGCCATACATTCGCGGATGGTAAGATAACGGTCTTCGTCAGGGTGTGTTAGACATGTAGGCATGTGACCTACAAATGCACCGATATAATCCTTAGGAATTTCAGTAGTCTTCCTCATGATATTGCCGCCTGATTTGAGTTTCTTATGGATCTCCAAACAGCGTTTAGCTTGCTTGTCAAATCCATTTGCCGTCATCCATTCAGAAACTTCGTCATATTCAATACCACGGTTTTCCAAATAGTCTAAAGGGTTTATAGTTTTCTCGATTTTGTTTTGAAACTCCTTGTGTGTAATACCACCTTCGAGCTCTTCAAGTATATACTTATAGAATGGGTTATCACTGGGTTTGTTCTTGTTTGTAAGCTCGTTCATTGGATCATCTTCACTTACAAACGCGTTTCGAATAGTGTCCTCGATCTTTTCGTGAGGTCGACGATAAAAATTCATGTGAGGTATTTCATCACCTTTCCAAAAGAAGTAAAAAGATCGATCGCGGGTTTGACTTAAACCATGAAGTTTAGATTTAGTCTTATAGAGCGACATTGTATAACCATTTTCCTTTGCAACCTTCCTTAGTTCTTTAACGATTGGTGCTCCCATCTTTGATGCTAATCGTGGCGCGTTTTCGCCCCAAAAGACCTTTGGTTTCACTTCACCTAAAACGTATTTTGCGGATTCGACCATCCAATCATTTGCTTTATTGTCAGATGAAGATGATGGACTTAGCGAAGACAATCCTGCACAAGGACAAACCGCATTTACCACATCAACATAATCAGTTCTACCAGTACCTTCGTCGATGACATGGTATGGTACTTCGTTTTTGTAGTGTTCTAATATTTGCGAATCATTCGCCGCAAATGGTGTATATGATAAGATGTACTCAGGTCTTTTTCCAAAGACGTTTTCCATTGCGATTGTTTCACCACCAATAAGTGGTACGATTGATGCGTAGTTATATGACATTTTGTATGTTTTCCATTAGTTCTTTAAAGGTGTATGATGCGTCTTGATGAAGTTTATAAAACTCATATGCATCGTTTCTCATTTTTTGTCGTTTTTCGGGATGATCAAATAGATCTAATATCATGTTAAACGTACTATCAAAATTGTGTTCATCAAACCATACCGTTCCAGTATTTTCACACTCAGTAAACTTTTTTCCATAGTGGCGGTGAGTACATGCGTCACCATACTTTTTATTAAAAACAGGAATTGTGCCAGTACATGCAACTTCGCAATGAGTGTATTCAATTGATCGCTGAATAAAATGTTCTTTCATTCTTGAAAGTTGATAACCAAATCCTACTTTAGACATTCGTTCAAGCATTTCTTCTTGAACATATGGTCCAAAGACATGAACATCACTGCCATAGCCATCGTTTAAATCGTATTCATTAGGATCTTCAGCGAGTAAATTATTAAATTCTGAAAGTTCTCTAAATCCTAAAAATGCAGGTGAACGTTCGATGCCTTCGTAAGTTGTTAGCATATCGTTTTGCTTCAAATAAGCATTATGAAAAGCAAACATTTCTTTATACCCCTTCCAAGATGTAGTTCTACCAATCCATTTGTGATGCATTACGTCCTGAACGCCAATCTTTGTTTTCCAATACTTTGACTTTACTTCATCGAAGAACATACCTGGTTGAAACGCAACGATAGGAGTACCTTCTTCAGCACCAAACAAATCTACCTTTGGCCCTACCTTTTCTTTTGCATATTTTGCAAAATCATTAGTTGTTGAATGAACAAATATGATGTTTGCCTTTTTGATCGCTTCATCCAGTGCTCCATTGCGACGGATGGATTGCATGGCATGATCATGTTGAATAAGCGCAACAGGTACTTCGATTTCGCTTAACATACGTTTAAAGTTTTGAATTGCTTCTTCTTTTAAACTTAGAGCAGGCAAAGAGTTGATGATAGCTATATCAGATTTATTGATACACTTGATCATCGCATCCACTTCATCACTTTTTGCGAATTTGAGTTGTTGGATGTTATCTGTCTTATGCGAGTTTTTGCGCGTCCAAGATTTGTCTTTAGATGCAAAGACTTTATAGTCGTACCCATTACGTTCGTAGTACTTGCACTGTTCTACTGTGAATTTTGTTACTCCGCATCCTTCGATGCCGCGGCCCATGATTATTGCTATATTCTTCATAGATTTATTTATTGTTATTTTATGTACGTGACTTTTACGCCTGCTTCTTCAAGGAAGCCTGTTCCCATTCCGCATGAATTATTCCATCGAATATTGTTCGACTCGCTCATAATTACTTCTTTAATTCCAACTTGGATTAAAGCTTTAGCACATTCATGGCAGCATGGAAGTCCGTGGATGTATGCTGTTGCACCTTCTAAAGATACTCCAGTACGAGATGCGTTATAGATCGCATTCATCTCGGCATGAACAATGCGACTATACTTTGAATTGCGGTCATTATAGAGTTCTTCATCGTCACTCATACCTCGAGGGAAGCCATTATAACCTTGAGATAGAACTTGACCAGATTGACCAATAATTACTGCACCACATTGTGTTGAAGGATCACGCGACCACTGGGCAATAGTACGAGCTAACTCGATATAGCGTTTATGCCATTTACGTGTTGTCATCGGTATGCTCTTTGCGATTAAGGAAGTCGCGTTCAGGATCTTGACCATCAATTCCATTCCGCAAATATGAAACAAGAAACGACGCGTAGTTAATAAGATCTTTACCCGAATCTTCAACCGATTCAAAGTTTTGCTTATAATTCGGATCACTTTCCATTGCTTCAATTACAGAATACATCCGAAGAGTCTTGGCATAAATAATGTCAAGGATAGACGCAATCCCACGTGGGTAATAGTCTGCTTGTTTAATGCGGCTATTCGGATTCTGGTAATCCGTGCTTTTCTTTGCCTGTAGTTCGGCGCATTCTTCTAATACTTTAATTGATTCTTTCATACTGTTATTATACCATAGTTGGTGACTCTTGTAAAACAAATTTATTCTCACTCCACTTATATATTCCATAAAGGCTATAGTCAGCGGTGATCTTATCGCCGATAAAGACATATAGGATATCAGGGAAACCTCTCCATGTTTCTAGTTTTGCTTTAGTTGCCCTATCTAAAACATAAGGAACGTAATAATCTCCTTCTGTAACTTTGACCTCTACTGAGTTTCCTTCAGTGTCAAAGAGATCTTTATACTTTCGAGGATCATCTTTGAATTGACATTTCTCAATGAGGTATAACTCAGCTGCATGGCCATATAGTGCTGTTTCAATGATCTTCTGAAGTGATCTTCCTCGACGAGTAGACTCTTTTGAAAACATTTGTTCAGACTCTTCTTTAGCTCGAGAAAGCAATACAGATGTGTCTAAGTCAGCTGCGTTAAATTCCATGTTAATCATAAAACTTACTCACTTGGTGGGCCCATTCGGACATTGCGGTGTATTCTTCATATTCTAGATCAGAAATATGATTTTGTCTTTCGATCTCTGCATCAATGAATTTAAAGTGACGTTCATACACATGCATCGATCCAACATTCCAGTGGATGTTACCAAGCTTAATGCCAAGTTTAGTACACACCATATTAGCGATATGTTCTTGCCATGCAAAGTCATTACGATAACCAAAGACAACATCATTCGATCGCATTTGAACAACTACGTCAAGTTTACCATTGCGGATAAGATACTGAACTGCGTTTGTACATATGAAATCAGACATACCATCTGTGTTATACTCGTTCCAAATAGTTGGACGTGTATAAATCATAACTGCACGGCGAGAATTTGGATTCTTCTTAAGTTCTGCGACACAGTTTTTGAATTGATTATGATTCTCTTCTGAAAGAGTAAGGTATCCATAGTTAGAATGGATCATACCGTTATCATCAGAGATCATACTCCAAATCTGTGGTGTTTCACCTGGAATATCGTTTACGTTTAACGATTTAGAAAGATACCAATCTAGTTCGCGTTGAACATAATCTAGATTGATTTTACCAAAGATAGTAGGTTCATTCGCGATGAAACTTGCATTAATAATTTCAATGGTTTTTACACCTGTCTTGTCTTCAACGTATTCTTCATTTCGGCGTTTGCGGATGAAAAAATCTTGTATGTCTTTAACTGTATTTTGCATAATATAATTATAACCTATATGTCACTAATTGTACATATTAAAATGGTGGAGGTGGGAGGAATTGAACCTCCGTGTCTCAGCCGAAACTGAGATCGAATCCATTACACCCCCATGAAAATGGTACTCCGAGCAGGACTTGAACCTGCGGCCCACGGTTTAGAAAACCGTTGCTCTATCCAACTGAGCTATCGGAGCATTCAATTAATGTCCTTTACGCAAAAGCGTGTAGCTCGGAATGATTGGTGCGTTTTTTCCGTCAAAGAAAGCTTCAGCCCAACCAGTTCGGCTTTCATCGTCGAGGCGATCGAATACACGATCTGCGATTGGACTAAAAAGAGTGACTTCGACTGTTACGTCTTTAGTTTCTTTATTAGTATCTACGTTAATAGACCTATCGCGCGTAGTGTATTCGTCACGAGTATAAGTAAGCATTTCTCGGTATGTGTGTTTTACTGTTTGCATAATGTAATTATACCATATGTGTTATTGATTGTAAATAATAAAGTGGTGGACCCACTGGGACTTGAACCCAGACTCAACGGATTATGAATCCGCTGCTTTAACCAATTAAGCTATGCGTCCAAAGGTGTGAGGGAGTCGACCGCTAAACGCAATCCTTATCCTCATTATCAACCTCCGCATTCGCAGAGGAATTACAAACTCAGGTTCTTAGACTTATTCGCCTTCTACGAAAGCGTATAGCTTCTTCGCGATTCGGATCGCTTCAACTTCTCGATCCCATGACGGGAGTGTCGGTGTATCGAGTGCAGATAGGGCAACAGTGTCTTCACCACATGCATGCCGCTTGTTGTTCCACTCTTCGAAGAGTACTTCTTTTTCAGAGTACCACTTATCGGATGCTGAAGACAGTGCTTCTTGTAGGATTTTGAGACGAATCTCGTATGCGTTCATTGATTTATTTGTGCTCATTGTTTTTTGTGTGTGTGTTGTTATTGAGGTGTTTCCATTTTGGAAACTGTTTGTTTCAATCTACATATCACTTTGGTGTTTTGATATGTAGATTAAATCTGGCTGCGAAGGTAGGGATCGAACCTACGACAAAAGCATTAACAGTGCTCTACTCTACCGCTGAGTTACTTCGCATTAAAATTTCATCATCATATAAAGTGTAGTTACTAGCATCGCAAACACGATGGCTGCGGCTGTCCAGTAAATAACATCTAAAGCGATGTCTGATTTTGTTCTACTTACTTTCTTCATTATAAAATTATTTATACAAATCTATTATGTGTATCTTTTCACTATAGCAACTACTACTCTATCAGCAATGATGTTCTTATTATACTTAACACACTTACCATCATCTGTGAGAATGATCATTCCATCGCGAGGTGTTACATTCTTGTATAAGACGTGATCACCTTTGTTTGCGTATGCAGTCTTTACTTCACATACAGTGTGTTGGAAATTTCCATTGTCTTGAAGAGTTTGTACTGCTATCATTTCATTGAAGCCGAATAGTGATGATGGTAAAAGTAATAATAGTAGTAAGTGTCTCATACTATTACTTATTCCAAACCGTTGGCATTTCGGCCGTTCTTCAAAGCGGTTTACATTCTGTTAACACGATTTGCCGTCTTTAACAATTTGTAAACATTGCAGATACTCTTTATTTACAAATGCTGCTGGCGATTCCGTTCCACCAGAATCTTTAAGATAGGATTACCTATCACCAGCAAACTTATTAAACTGTGAAAGAACAAAGTGGTTGGTTCCTTTATGGAACTTACCACTGAAAAACTACTTTAGGCGCTTAGGTCCTTTTGAAATAAAAGGCATCTTCGATTTTTCGCCAATGTAACCACCATATGATGGTTCGTATTGAAGGTTGAGCATAACTGATTTACCAATCACAACCTTTAAGAATTCCTTCGGCCTGAAGAGGATGACATCTCCGTCAACTTCGGCTTTGGTATCTTCGCGGATGATGACGCAATTTCTGTCGTATACTTCTCGAGTGTCTTCTTTATCGTATTTGCCGTTATACATTATTTGTAAACCTTTGCTAAATTTTCGTTGAGTAGGAGAGCGTTACAGTTTATCCAATTAGTTTCGTCTTTATCTAAATCGCGGAATTGCGCATAGATCGTTACTAACCATCGGCCGTATTTACCGCTCTTATCTTGATGCGTTACGATGTGAACATCAGTATTAAGAATGAGTTCAGACAAGCGATCTCGAGATACCAGACCTTCAGGTCGTTCTTCGCCTCGAATTTCAGGTGTATCAATGCCGAGTAAACGAAGCTTTTGTTTACGCATGACCATATTGAAACCAAGATGAATATCTGCTGTTACAGTATCGCCATCATATACCTTCGTGATATGCGCTTTGTAGTGATATAGGTTTTGTTCCATATTATTATCGTGAGAGTATAACTGGGCGTGGAGGTGGTTCACTTACTGGATAAGTAGATGGCTCTTGTTGAGCATCATCAGATGTATAAATGACTTCATCTTTATTTTGACAACAGCAACAGCAGCAGCAGTTGCGAGGAGTTGTTTCCATTTCTGAAATAGGTTGAGGTGCTGCATTAACCATCGCGGTTAATACAATCGTTATCACTACAGCTCCTGTAATGAAATCTTTTTTTGTTGTTTTCATAATGTTATTTATAGATTGAATGCCGATGCAATTGCTCCTATTGTTGCGACTATTAAACCAACTACACACACTCCAAAGAGCGTGATAAGTATCATGCCTAATGCTTCTTCTGCTTTATATGGATCTTTCATAATTATTGTGTGATTGTTACTTTAGATTGAGAGTTCTTCTTTAGCCACAGTGTTCTTACAACTAAAGGGTTATTATCAAGCACACTCATCATTCGTTTGAATGTTTCCCAATTAGGTTTTGGTTCACCTAGGTTTTCCCAAGCTTTCATTCGTTCTTTCGCTGTCATGTTATACCTTTTTCTTTAATCGATTGCCTGTGATTGCTTCACAGCATGTAATTCCATTTGCTTTAAAAAACTTATTGCTAGTGGCATGATCATAAACTTCTACTCGACCAACAATGCTGCACGCCTTTTCTAAGAGACGAGTGCCAATTCCCTTTCTCCGTTGACGAGGCATTACATAGCACTGAAAACCTTTACTTCGTCGAGCATCGTCTTTCTTGTATGCCATACCCCAACCAGTGTATTTGCCACCGCTATGAGCGAGAATGAGATATCCTTCGTCGTTCTTAAGGCAATCTTCTAGCTGCTGCTTGATCACGCTTGAGTCGTTGTATTCGTCAGACTTGAGTCCACGACTAAAGTTGTTCTTCATGCAAAACTGAAGTGTAGCTGTCGGAGGCCAAACCTTTGAGAGGTCGTATGTTTTAATGTATGTTTTCATATTAGTAATTTACTCCAGTCCAGCAGAGTCGTGTTTTAATATCAGACTCATTGAATATACTTCCGCGGGCTTTGTTTCGAGCTGGTGCAGACCAACTAGCTGCTTTCAAAATATCTCCATACGCAAACTTCTTATCAGTTTCAACGTTAACAATGAATGAGTGAACCGATCCACCTTTGATAATTTTGATATACTTATTGCCGATATCATATGCAATAGAGTCTGCGAATTCTTCTCGCATCTCGACGACATGTTCTTCGTCTCCTTGCATAAAAAGACCGTACTTAACTATCATTGCTTCGCGAACTCGATCAAGAGCTGATTCCATTTCTTTAGTAATTTTCATAATATATTTTATAGATTAACGGTCGTAGATGTAGACGTCTGCGGTAGCCGCGTCAGCGAGTTTGATACACTGATGAGAGTGTGAGCCAGACCAAACGTTTGGTGGATTCTTTACAGAGTACTTATGAGCGTTTGGATTAGCAACACCCATGCGACCTTGAAGCATTACTCGCCGAGAGGTGCCGTTGACAGCGTCTTCAGCCTTGACTTTGGCTCTATAGGCAGCAACAAGCTTTTTGCCCGCTCGTGTGTGGTGGTGAACTGTGTCGACGTATGAGTCTGATGTACGTGTATTCATAATGTAAATTTCCTTTCGTAGATTAGAGTGACGCGAGGGCACCAAGAGTGCCAGGGAAAATCTCAGCGCTAACTGAAACTGACTTGAGGTTGACTTCAGCGCGAGCTGTAAGAAACACACCAGAGGTGAATTTCGCGAAAGCACTTGCAGTAGCTTCCTTGATCTCTACTGTGACGCCAGTCTCGGTGTCAGTAGAGGTGAACTTTGATCCGTAAGGATTGTCGATGATACGTTTTATTGAGTTTGTCATAATCTTTATTGGTTGGTTATAGATATATTATACCATATTTGGCGTATATTGTACATAGGTATATACCATTGACAACCAACAACTTATGACTTTCTCTGGAAAACAGCTTAAAAAATTGCAAAATGTAGGCTAATTATTTACACTTCTTAGCGCATAATCGACTGCTCTGGCCGCCTCAAGCCTCACTGGGCGGCTTTTGTACCATCCGCCGGTATCCATATCAATCTCTCGTACTAGCCTCTCAACCTCCTCTGAAGTGATTGGATATCCACGGCGGATGGCATTGGCAGCGATACTCATCATAATCTGATAGAGCTTAGTATACCAACCAGCTTCACCAATAGTTCGATACTCACTCACTAGAGTCTTATTCACAAATGGGCAGTTATGATAAGACGTCCAACTGTAACTCGTGTTTGTGAGTTTGGTTTTACGATATGCATCGAGCTCCTTTTGCACTGCTTCAGGAAACTTACTACTAAACGAGTTATTAGTATTGCTTACAAACTCGTGCTTGCCCATCAACTCATCAGGATCTAGAATTGGTGCCGAATGTGTAAAGATGAAATTGTTGGCATTAGGATACTGCGCAGGAATATAGTACATGCGAGACAGATCTTTGGTTTGCGGATCACCAAGTGAATTGAATTCTTTATTTACCGCAAACCAAAGATGCTTAATCTTATCGGATCCTACTTGTTTCGTGAGAGGGAAGATGATTCTGAACTTTGGTTTTTCTAACGTTGACGATGCTGAACTATAACATAAGAACTGAAAGCTCTTAAATGTCTTTATTGCATCCTCAAAGGTGCCTTCATATTCATCGACATCAATAGCAACCCATCCAGCCCAGGATTTAACATTCACATTGGCGCGTGTTGTTCCATTTTCGTATGTCGCTGGCGTGATGAGCGCTGAACCGTTTTTCCTCTCACCTTTCTTTGGCTTGTAGCCTGGCTGTTTGCTTAACGAATACATCAACTCCTCGAACTTGTCCCATGTAGAAAAAGTCATTTTTCGATGTGTTTTATTATCGAAAATCGAGCTGAAGATTGTTAGCGAATATTCCATTATACTTTACCGTTGATGTTCCTCAATAGACCGTGGTTGCCACTATGATCTGGAGCTTCCCATCCGCTCGGCTTGCACAGATCTGGTAACCCTAATGGATTATTTCGACCTTCTTTGATTCCTACTTCTTTGGCCATGTTTGCTGAATGCACTTGATTCCATGCTTTGTATGGATCTACACCGAAGGCATCAAGTGTACCGATAGCGACAACACATAGATCAATCAAACCATCAACGACTTCTTCGCAGTCAATTGGTTTATCTGATTCCATTGCCTCTTCTGTTTCATTGAGTTCTTCTCGAAGGAAGTCAACTCGAAAGCGAAGGAACTGTCGTAGCATAACGCTATCGAAATTCTTCACTGCATCTCGCACACCGTATTTTGTGTGCATGTCATTTATATCTTTGGTCCAGTCTGTACTCATAATCTATATTATATCATGTATTTGCTGATGTGTAAACTCTAAAAGAAGAACTGCTGTAAATCAGCTTGAGGCTCAGCGTGCCATCCGATAGCATTCAGGATGATGTCGATAGGATCGAGGAATGCTTTTTTGAATTGTAGGTTGTAGTCTATATATTTATGTAGACCTAATTCGTCTGGTAAGTGATCAGGAAAGCTAATGACATTCTCTTGAATTGAGTTTGGAATTAACAAATATACGAACTTAATCTTATCACCGCTTTGAATAAGTTGGTATTTCTTGTCTAAGCCATTCGCTTTTAGATAGTGGTTATATAAGAGAGAACCTCGAGAATGAATCGGGGTGCCTTTACGATAGATTAATTGGTTATCGGCATATCCTCGAACATCGGTTACTCCTCGAGGGAAGGCAACCTTATCAGGCGATAACGTTTTAAAGTGATCTTTGAATGTTGCGATTGCTGCTTGTGTCTTATCTTCGTCACCTGTTACAATGATCTTAAACATTTCATTCATTGCACTACGACACGCCTGAGGTGTAGAAGACTTAACTGCTTCAATTCCCATGATCTTGATCTTTGGCTCGGCGTATTGAACACCTTCGTTATTATGAACGTTGAGGATGTATCGCTTCTTCGCAGTCCAAATACCACGATCAGCAATAGCTTCTCTCTTCATAACCATACGATTTGAATACGCATTAGTTCTTTCAGCAAATTCATCAAAGGCTTTTTCAAGCATAGGCTCAATTGCTTTAGAACCAATCTCATCAAGAAAGGCAACGGTGTTCTTTGGCTTAAACTTATCAACGATGTCTTTTACTCCTATGTAGAGAGAATCAGTATCCATTGCGATAACACGATCCTTAGGCTCGCCAATGAATTCATCGAGATATTTATTCACTTTGGTTTCAGCATATTTAATAACTTCTTGTCCAGTAAGAGTAACTGCTGATGCAACTTGAATATCAAAGTAGCGGAAGTAGCGATTTCCAAGAGCACCATATAAACTATTTAGTAGAATCTTAATAGCAGTCTGTAGAGTTTCGAGTCGTGCTACTTGGCCAACTGTTTGATTATATTCATATTTCTCGTGTTTAGAGATCGTTTCTAACTTATGCTTTGCTGTCAACATATCCTGTTTAATGTCTACACGTTTAGCATACAACTCTTCGACAATTTCAGGAATAATGCCTTTCTTGTCTTTACGAAATACTGCACCGTTCGACGCAGTAGCACCTACAGCGCCTGACTCTCGCATAAGAGTTTCAGGTGACATGTTGTATTGCACAATAAGATTGGGATATAGTGAATTTAAATCGAACGACATAACCCAATCGTGCATTCCTACATGAGGATCTTTCACATACCCACCTGGAAATGGTTGCGCCGGATGTTTTTCACCTGGAACAACGGCAATTCGAGAACGTGCTAGTCGACGAAAGATAATCGAATCCCATATCGCGGTGGTACCAAGAGTGTCGGTATAGTTAACTCCTCCGAGATATGCCATAGTCAATACCAATGTGATAAGGCCAAGCTTCTCTTCCATTCGATCTATTAGCTCAACATCTTTGATATTGTAGTCAACAAACATTTGAAAGTCAGCATCGTATAGATCACGCAATGTACCAATCTCAGAATAGTCTAACTTCTTTTCTCCAAGCACAACACTTGAAATATGATTTAGCGAGTATGACTCTTGATTGCCATACGTGTATGCGAACTTCTTAAAGAGTTCCATATAGTCAAGGTGCTGAATACCCATCAAGTCAAATGTAACTTGCTGACGACCTTTAATAAAAATCTCTTTGCGATCAATCTTTTTCCAAGGTGATAATTCACGCACCTTCTCTTCGCCAAGGAGAAACGACATGCGAGCAACCATATAAGGAATATCAAAGAAGCGTGTATTCCAACCAGTAATGATATCAGGTGTATTTTCAGGATTAGCCCAAAAGTCGATGAAGGCAGTAAGCATCGATGATTCAGCCGTGAACTGTCGATAATCGATCTTAAGGTGTTTAAGCTGAGTGCTAAGTTCATCGTATGGCTTCATTCCCCATACTCGATACGTATCATCCTTTGAGCTCTTTAGGGCAATAGTAAGAATCTGATTCATTGGGTTATCCACTTCAGGAAACCCATCACCATACGATGTTTCAATATCTAAGGATACGACATCGACCATATTACGACTATACGCTATCTCATTTGGAAACTGATTCTGAATGAATGCTGGAATATGACGTGTGTTGCCGTATAACTTAAAATCTGGAACACCACTATAAGTCTTCTCAAATTCTTTTACTTCAGCCATATTGCCGAATTGTAAAGGTTCGACTGGTGTTCCATCGAGAGCTTTCCAGTCAGTGTCGGTCTTTTTAGACTTAAGATATAACGTTGGCTTATACGCTATCCTATGAGAAACCTTTTTGCCATTTGTATCGTAACCACGATAAAGGAGTTTGTTGCCGAATCGCTCGACGCTTGTGTAGAATCCGCTTAATATCATAATGTAATTATACCACAGAATGAGTGGCATGTAAACACTAAAATCTTAAACTGGGTTATCTACTAGAATGATATTGAAATCTGCAGCAATTACGTTATTAGCAGCGCCGACTTGCCTCAGGTCTAGATCTGTTTTTTCAGCAAATGCAAGCGGTACATCAAAATCGATAGTCTGTGAGTTTTGATAAAGCGCCATTGCACTAGCTGTCAAGTGAAAGGTTTCTAAGTGAGGTCTCTGAAATAAAGATACGGTTGTTGAGATGTTCTTTGAACTTGATGCGCCTAATCGCGTGAGATATCCAGTCTTTCCTGCAGGAATAGTATAGACACACATCTGTGTTTGTCCCATTTCGGGAGCAATCTCAGCTACTAGAGCGGTACCATTGAAGACACCAAGTCTACCAACGTTTGTACTTCCTGAAGAAACCTTAGCCCTGTATACTCTATGAAATACAACAACTCCTTCTGCTGTTTCAGTTTCGCCACTCAACGTAAAGGTTTCGCTTACTTCATTATAGTCTGTATCAAGTCCGTAAACCGTAATTGTGTGAGTACCAGCACCTCCATCTGTATCATCACCTGATGACGATACAACACTTAACGTTCCAGCTGCTGTTTCCCAAGGGTATAGTTTTGTCTCGGCGGTATCTGCTGCACTCCAAACAGTTGTCCAAGCGCTGCCAGCACTACCATTAACCATTCCGAACTTATGAACATCAGAGTATCCAGTAACTTCACCTGCGGCGATCGGGATATTAGATGCAGCACCAAAGGTGTTAATGATGTTACCGTCTTTGTCTGCCAGCATGATAACTTCATACTGCTCCGTGTTGTTACGGTTGAGCAATTGCTCTATCTTATTCCAAATGGCCATAATTAAATTAGTTATTATGGCACTTAGCTAGAATGCTTGCCATATATTACTATTTATACAAGTAATTGTTTTCAAAACCACAAAAGTCCCCTTTACTTTAGGTGAAAGAGGGAAAGACCTTAAGTGTTTATTCAGTCAAGAACTCTGGATCGCCAGGGGCCGCTTGAAGAATTGTAAACTTCTTAGGTTGAAGTTCTTCTGGTACCTCTTTTTCGAGATACACCGAGAGAATACCATCAGTAATACTAACGTGTTCTACTCTAATGTGCTCAGCAAGATCAAATTGTTTCTTGAACTTACGTGTAGCAATACCCTTATGGATATATTCTTTATCGCCATTGAGCGATACATTGTCACCTTCAATCGTAAGGATACTCTTTTCGAGTGTTACATCAAGGTCTTTGTCTTTAAAACCAGCAACAGCTAGTGCTATTTCAAAACTCGTATCACTGTGCTTCACTACATTGTGAGGCGGATAAGTCGAGTTGTTTGATTGAGTGCTTTCAAGTCTATCAAAGATAGAATCAAAACCAATTGTCCACGAACGTGGGATTGTGTATTGTGTCATTTATTGTTCCTCCTATTAGGCAGGGTTATGTTGTTGTGAGACCCCGAGGGCATCTCATTTAAAGTAACAGCGTGTTACCTTAAAAGTTTATTTACACGAACGCAATTTGTCTGTCTGTGCCGTTAGGGAGTGTGAGATACAAATCACCTGTGGCGTTTACCCATAACTGGCACTTACCTGATTTATCAGTGTCTGCTGCTGTGATCTGGTTTATATATACAGAACCTTTAACATCAAGATTATCAACGAATGCTGTATCCGCTGCATCGGTTGTGATGCCCGTGCCTCCTAAAATCACAGAGCGATCATGCCCAGTCTGAATTGTGTTAGTCTGTCCCCCCACTGTAGCGGCATGTACTGCGTGTTGGATTTCTATATATTCACCACCTAAGATAATAGAATGTTTTGCGTCTGAAATATTTTCGTAAAGGTCTTCTGGGTTTGGAGCAACTCCATCCAGTGTTCCTATAGTGCTATTTGCTGCTCCTACAGCAGAAGTATATTTAGAAAATAATTTAAGGTTTGTTGATCCTAAGGCCTCCGATTCAATACCAATTACGCTTTGACCGTAGCCTCCGATTGTAGAACTATCGTTGCCAGTGATTACATTCTCACGCCCTCCATAACTTACCGAGCGATTTCCGCTTACTACGTTTTGAATGCCTCCAATAGCACAAGCTTGGTTGCCGGTTGCTGAGTTGCTCAATGCTGGATTGTTTGGATGCGATGTTGCAATTCTCCCTACGCTAATATCGTTTAGGGTGGTTGCTCCCGCGGCGGTAACCGAATCTAGATTTATACCTAGATTGTCACGGCCTGCTGCTTTGTCATCGCTCTGTAAGAAATTGTCGATATCTGTTTTTACTATAAAGTCTGGCATAATTATTATGGTTTAATGTATATTGATGTTGTGTCTGGTCTATGATATATAGATACTCCATCTGGTTGAATGTAATTATCTAAATTCGGATATGCGTCAGCTGCCCAAAATGTTTTATTTATTTCATTCGGAAAAGAATCTTGTGTTGGGTGTAGAAGTGTATGTCTACAATTAACATAGATTTCCTCACCTCTAACGTTCAGCCGAATACCATTTGTGCTAGTCGCCCACAGCGCAGTTTCTGCCCCACCTGGGTCAAGTGGAGCGTCGTCATATTGCCAGTATGGATTATTAGGTATATTTTGCCAAGCCATGTATATATGTTATTTATATCGAATTGAAATTACAGATTTAGTTTATTTCCATTTAGGTCCGAAGTAACGCACTGCATAGCACATCATTTTTGCTTTAGTTCTTCCAACTCCACATGCCCGCATTGCTTCATAGAAAATATCAGCTGCTTCTCTAGAGGTATATAAACACTTATCGCTATGACCTTGTACACATAGAATATCGTGTACGACCGCTGCAGGTAGATATGTGTCAAATGGTGGAAAGGCTGACCAGAATACCTTAGGCACACTCGCTCCATCACTCTCAAACCCCTTAGGAACAGTGATAGAATCACCTGACTTTGTATAGAATACCAAATCTTCTAATAGCGTAACTGTACGAATGAATTTGTTACCATTAAAGTAACCTGAAATTGTTGCTTCTAGATCTGTCTTGAAATACGCTTTCATCTATGAACTCCTAACGTTTCCAATAGAATATTTTGATTCTAACTGCCACTCACGTTTGTCGCGATGAGAAATGATCTTGATATGTCGAAGAGTTGTCTTTTCTTCAGCCTTGCTCAGATCGACAATAGTCAGAAGTCCCCAATCAGATAATAGAGTAGTGATTGAATTGCGGCGAGCTACATCGTCTAGAGTAAAGTTTGAAGGCTTTCCATCTAACATGAATAACTCCTTAAAGTGAACAATGAAATACCTTCCTTGTTTATGAAGTATATGACAACTCTGATATAGTGTGTTGTGCTCTTTCTTCGAAGAGATACCGATTCGCGTCAGTGTTTCTTTAATTTTAAGGAAGTCATCAGGCTCGTCGAGAGATATCTCTAACATGTCGGCCGGAGTCCAGGAAACCAGTTCTTGTTCAATCATAGTTGCAATATTATAAGTTACATCGTAAAGATAGTATTTATAACATTACAGATTTTGACTCTACATTCCTCCTTTATCTAAAGAGCTTCTTAGTTTCTTTAATGCAGTTGGAGTAAACAAACTATAGACCTGTTCAGCTTTCTCATAAGAATAGTTATACGCTTCTTGAATTAGTTTAATGTCAGCAGGATCTTTTGCTTTCTTTGCCCATTTTGTAAAGCGTTTGCGAGGGCGGATGGTAGTCCTTAGAAAATCGTATTGCATTTTCGCAGGAAGACTATGCCGCATATTCATTTCATTCGCGAATAGAATAGTATCATTGAACTGCGACAGCCCACGGTTTACAATAAATGGCACATACTGCTTACATGGAGAATCGACACTTAACGCAACTTCGCTATCATCAGCTTTACAATCCTTTAGAAGGCTTGGGCTAGAAGTGTTGATACTCTTTAGAAAGTCAAATGGTGTTAGTTTGTCGGCCATAGTTTTTCAAAGTAATAGTGAACGAATGTCATAACAAACGAAATAAAAATACCGAACGCTGTAACGTGCCAATCACCAAACCAAATTCTACCCATAAGCGAGCATAGTACAATCGACAATATGCGCCAAGCGATTATTTTTGTTGTTATTTCCATGTTGATGATGCCATGATTTCAGTTAAGCATGCAACGATATTCAATTCTCTGTCACTTACAAATGCTGCTTTATATTGATAGTCAGCGAGAATAATGATGATGCTTGGGATCGATTGGCCTTCAGCATAATCATATAACGAGTCATAGATCTTTCTAAATATGACAGCTGAATCAACATCCGAATTATTCGTAACCCAATTTCGCATACTCTTAAAGTCTTTAGTCTTTAGGTGGGCAATAAGTTGAGCAACGCTTTGATCAGACATATCAACTAGAATATCTGGAGTGATCTCTCCTGCAGCCGAGTATCGTTGGCACTCATTCAATACACGTCTCCAATCTGGAGCATAGCGCATAATAAGTTCAGCAATTACTTTATCGTTATACGTAATGCCTTCAGTCTTTAGAATATCTTGAAGTCGTTTCATAAACAGCGCAGCGAGACCAGCTAACTGTTTCTTATTCGTGTTGAATTCAATTACAGAACAACGAGAATGAAGTGGTTCGATAATACGATTCTTGAAATTGCATGTAAGAATGAATCTGCAATTCGAACTAAACTCCTCGATAAAACCACGAAGTGCTGGTTGTGTTGACTGCGCGTTAAGATAATCAGCTTCGTCAAGAATAACTACTTTGTACTTTCCACCATGTAAAGACACGGACGAAGCAAACTGTTTGATCTTAGAACGAAGAACATCGATTCCACTTTCCTCAGATGAATTGATAAGTAAGTATTCGAGATCCAATTCATGACATAGCGCACGTGCGACAGTCGTCTTACCTAACCCTGCAGTTCCTGACAATAACATATTATGCAGTTCGCCATGCTTTACAATATCAGTGAATGTTGCCTTTAACGATGCTGGAAGAATACATTCGTCAATTGTTTTTGGGCGGTGGCGCTCGACCCAGAGAAATTCGTTTTCATTTTTATTCATAATATATTATACCAAATGTATGTAAGTAAGTAAACCCTTTTGTACTACGCTAAAAGATCCCTCTGTAATTAAGACAGAGGGATCTTGTATTAATAACCTATAGCGTATTATGCTTCAGCCTCATCAGAGTCAGCTGGTGCTTCTTCTTCAGCCGCTTCTTCTGGTTTATGGAATTCAAGGAATGCGGATACACGATCTCGAAGTTGACCTACCGACGACAATTCTTCGCCGCGAAATCCTCCGCGAGTTGTGCATACATCAATTACTTGAAGCATAGCTGCAAAATCAGCTAGACTGATTGCTGGTTCATTTTGTGTTTCTGGGAGAACTTGCTCCTCTGTGGTTGTTTCTTCACTCATATATGATATTATTATTTGGTTGTGGATGTCTTTTCGAGAGCGATCCAATATTTCACTGAAGTGTTATTTATACACTCCCAGTTCGAAATTAGTTTAGAACTTACTGCTACTTTATAATCGCCTGGAATAAGCTTAAGGTTGGCAATAAGGAATTGATAATCGTATGCATCATCAGAACTAGCGCTACACACTTTATGCGAATAGACATTAGCTGATGAGTTGTTAGGATCCTTTACTTGTAGATATACGGCGTCGTCTCCATGTTCAGTTGTGATTGATACAACTGGATGATTCAGTGCACTACCTGCTCGACGGATTTGTGCGATGTCGTCTGCTGTGAGATTGACTTCGACATCTGTTGGTGGCATATTCACTTCCTTTTCTGGAGAAGTCAAAATGCTAGTGTCAGCATATCGATATGTGAGCGTTGCATTGTTTGATTTAATGCTAACAGCACTATCTCCGAATTCGAATTCTGGATCTTCAATCAACGAGAGTGCTGAGAGGAATTCATTCAAATCATAGATGCCAACCTTCTTCGGAAAGGTTTCTGAAACATTCACTGCAGCCATGATGTTGTTGGCGTCAGCGATTGTTGATAGCTTGCTACCTTCGCAGATAACAAGATTCGGGTTAATTGCCGAAAAGTTCTTCAGCACCTCTAACGTTTCTTTACTAATTTTCATAATATATATTATATCTTATTTTTGGTGTTTTGTAAATAACTAAATTCAAGAATGAACATCATACAACAAATAGCATGTGCTGAGTGATGAATGCCTGTCTCATCGTCGTGTGTTTCTCCTCTTTGAATAGCCCACATGTGTCGTTGAGCTGCAGCAAAATACCGTTCATTGAGATTATCGAGTTCGAGCCAATTGTTTCTATCGTACTTTTGTGCTCCATAGGTTAGTACATTCGCGACATCGTCAAGCGCGCGTGGAGGTATTAGACTATAGTCTGGTTTGTTGTTGTCGTATTTTATTCCGTTGCTCATATTTTAAAATGGTGCCTATCTCTCCAACCACGAAGAGATAGGACTTTGTTCGTTATGACATGCGATCTCCACCGCAAATTGTTAAAATGGTGCGTCTTCTGGTATAATTTCGCCCTCGATCACGATCTCTCCGTCTTCAGTGAGTTGGCTCTCGTCAATCTTGGTATAGAGATCTAAGAACGCTGTTCGCGTTTCGTCGTCGAAGCGGCTGATGCACTTGTTGATTGACTTCATTCGATCTTCGAAGATCGAGTAGCACTTTGAGATGTGGCATAAACGGCGGGTGGAAATTACTTCATCGACACCATCAGCCTCAAACGTTTTGCGAATTACATTCGACCACGCGATTAGCTTATCGGTGAATTCCTCGTCTTCGACACCGAATTTTGACATGTGAGCTGAAACAATCTTCTTCTCAATTGTTGGCTGAGGGAATGGCTGATCAACTACACACACGAATCGTTCGAGGAATGCATCATCGATAATAGATGCTGCAGTGAATCGACCATCGTCTGATCCACGACCTTTAGTATTCGCGGTTGCAATGACGTTGAATCCATCAGCAGGTCGAACCACTTCTCCAGTTTTCTTAAGGAGAATTGGATTGCCTTCGAGCACACCCTGAAGACACATGATCTTGTTGGTGGAACGATCGATCTCGTCAATCAAGAGGATGCAACCTCGTTCCATTGCCTTTACGACTGGACCTTTTTGGAAAACGGTTTCTCCATCAATAAGGCGGAAGCCACCAATTAGGTCGTCCTCATCAGTTTCTGGAGAGATTTGAACTCGTACGAATTCGCGTTTGGCTTTCGCACAGGCTTGTTCAACCATCATGGTTTTGCCGTTGCCTGAGAGGCCAGAAATATATGTTGGAAAGAACATGCCAGACTTGATAATCTTCATGATGTCGTTATACTCTCCCCACTTGATGTATGTAGGATCTACTGTAGGTACATACACCTCGTCACTTGAGACAGATGATACGCCGCGTAGAGCTACTTTGTTCTCAATGATGCTGCTCGCGATTGGAGCTTGGATTGGAGCTTGGATTGGAACAGCGTCAACTGAGTATACACCGCGTTTTACACGATGGAGCGTATTTAGTGCTTTAAAAATATCCCTGTCTTCCATGCCAGCATTTTGGCCGATGGTGAGGATTTCTTGGCGAGTAAAAGAGGTCTTACCGGTCCCCTTGAGCGTTTCTGTGAGTTTTTCTTTTGTCATAATCTTTAGTGGTTGGTTATAGATCTATTATACCATATTTGAGGTATATTGTAAATGGTTTTATGTTCTTGGCTATCAGTAACTTGTGTAATTTGATATAAAGGCTGCTCGAAAATTGAGAAATTAGGCAATTGTTTCAGCAAACTTTGTCATGATAATGCGGTTTTGGCGATTCTTGATATTGTGTTTCGCGAATTCACGAGCTAACTTGGATTGTTCACCGCGGTTGTCAGATAGAGATTTGTCAGTATTTGGCTTATAGGCGAACTCCTCATCTTTGATCTTGATATCTGAATTGAGAAGGAAGTACGAATCATAACCAAAGCAGTTGAGTGCATTGAAGAAGCCATCCTTACCATATTGCTTTAACCACTTGCTGGTGGTTTCGCTGTAGTGCAGTGCTTTTGCAGATGAGAATGCCATAGCTCGAAGGTGTTTTACAGCTGTTGCTTTACGTGAGGGTAAGTACCATCCAATAGTTGTTGCTCCAGTGATATCGCCTAACATCTTGGTGAATACTGGTGTTTGTCCATTTCGTGGAAGACTATATTGCTTTCCTCCAACAATTGTTGTAAATGATGGTGCGCAATAACGAACATTAGCAGGGAAGCACGAGTGCGATTCACCATCAGTGAGGAAAATCACATTTGTCTTTTGGACACCATGCTTTTTGTTGAACTTCTTTACCACGTGGTGTGCTGCTATAAGTGCAGCGTCTAATGGTGTACCGCCGAGGTGCTCGAACGGTGATAGACCATGTTGAGAGAATGAGCCGACATTTGAGAAGGAGATCTGATTGACTACTTGATCAAACGCTATTTTGTATTCGGCTTTTGACATATCGCTCGAGAACAAGTTAGCGAGAACTAGATTCTTCATATCAAATTCATATTCAGACTGTCCTACATCCTTGTTGTCAAGAGAGTAGTTAGAAGTGAATGAATAGACTTCGAATGGAATACCAACCTTCTTGCAAAAGTGTACCAAATTGAGTGTATGCTCAAGGACGTCTCTGAGTACGTGACTCATTGAGCCAGAGTAGTCAATAAAGAAGATCATTCCGTGGCTTTTAGCATCTGCCAACTTCATCGTTGTTTGGAAGATTTGATCATCGTACTTGTACTTGTGCAAGTTGTTGACATCCAAAGATCCACGTCGAGATTCTTGTGCTCTTGAGTATTGGTATGAAGCCTTACGACGTTCGAACTCGCGGACGAGAACTCCAACTTTCTTATTAAGATTCTTCTTAAATTCGATTGAGCGAGTCGCGACCAATTCTAAATATTCTTGATCATACGATTCAGGATCTCCGCTTGTGTCTGATCGTTGTGAAAGCACCGACTTATATGGGATGATGTGCTTTTCGACAGTGGTCTTTGTAGGCCATAGACAAATTGCTGGAGTACGATTGCGACCGTACATATCAGTTTCTTGTTCTTCAATCGCATTTTCATCAAAAGACTTCATAGTCTCAGATTGATTAGTGAGATCGATATCCTCACCGTTTGAGTCAGATTTCTCAGATGCACCTTCACTTGCTGACGGTGCTGCTGAATCAGGTTCTTGATTAGACGGTGCTGTTTCAGTTTCTTCAGTAGAGCCATCGTCTTCTAATGCATCGATAACATCTTGAGTAAAAGATTCTTCGCCATCGTCTTCAACATTATCAGCGCCAAAGTCGTCTGAGGACTCGTTTGGTGACTCGTCCATTGGAGCGTCTTCAGTAGTTTCGTCGCTATCACCTTTAGATTGTTCTTCTTCAGTTGATTGCTCGTCTTCGTCTTGAGGTTGTTCCTCTTTCTTCTGATCATTCATGAACTTCTTCACTTCGTGATAGAGCTTAACAACATCGTCAAAGGTTTCGGCTTGAAGGCAGCGATTAAAAATGTCTTCCTCAATAGCGTTAAGAGGAACATCAACAAATGGTCCGACTTTAGCACGAAGATTTAAGCGATCTAAGAATGATAGTGCTGCAATATCCTTATCAGCGGTGCCGAAGAAGTCGGCTTCAACAAGTTGCTTATATGCACCATTGAAAATACGAGGCATACCAGCATATTTCATCTTGATTAGACGCTCGATACGAATGTCTTCGATGATGTTTAGAATATCGAAATTGCCACGACCTTCTACAGCAATGAACTTTTCAAATTCTACGTGGTCTGTATAAAGAGCATGTGAAACTTCGTGGCCTACAAGCATGTCATATACAACCTTACCTTTGTCTTTCCAAACTGGAAGGCCAAGCACACGATTCTTAACGTCGAAGTATGCGGTTGATAAGGACTTGCTGTGAGTGACAGTAATGTTCTCAGTAGCCAATAGCTTGGCCAAGGAGGACTGGTTCTGAAGGTCGAGTATTTTTTCCATAACTTATTTGATTCTAGATCTATTATACTATATTTGAGCACATATGTACACAAATCTATATACCTGAATATCAATCACTTATGCACTTTGACCTGTAGACCGTGCAAAAATTGTAAAATTAGGGCAAATCTAGAGCCCTTGACGCCTGGAGAATGATAGAATCAAAGGTACCATACCTTACATTGAAGCCATATTCGGCTTTAAACGCTGGCGCGAGGGTTTTCTTGAAATAGGATTCGAAGATCTGGCTATCTAACTGCTGTGGATCATCTTTCGCGCGCGTGCTCGCGAGCGCAATTATATTATTAGCAACATCTTTTTTGTAGTTATCCATCTTTCTTGACTTGGCTGAAGTTGTTTACCTTCTCGAATTCGATCTTACGAGGGAACTTTCCATCGAGAACATCCTTCTTGTGAGATATGATAAAGACATTTGAGTCTTTCTTAAGGCTATATAGAATCTTAAGGAGGTTGTCTACTCCATCGACATCGAGAGACGAGTCGAATGTTTCATCAAGAATCAAGAGATTCGTGTTAGTAGAATTCTTTAGTTTAGCAATATGTCTCCATGCAAAGAGTAATGCCAAATCGATTCGCGACTTTTCACCTTCTGAGAAAGAAGCATAACTAAACTCATCACGGTGGCGAGATCTAATCGTTTCGTTAAATGACTCGTCTAAATCAAACTTTACGAAGAAGTCAAGAATGTTGAGATACTTATTGATTAGATTATTCATTATCGGAAGATACTGACGAATGATCTTAGTCTTAATTCCAGTATCTTTTAACAGTTCACCAATAGCATCGTAATATGAACGAGTCTCGAGATGTTTAGACTTACTATCAAGTGTATCGCTATAGTGTGTCTTTCGAGTATCAAGTTCAAGAGCAGCTGCAGCAGTATCAGTAAGCTCGTCTGTTATATCGTTCTCCTTTTGAAGATCGGTGATTTGTACTTGTAGATTGCCTATGAGCCTTTGATTCGAACTAATATCAGATTGTATGCTTTGTACTTCAGAATGATTAGCTCGAATAACACTAAGCTTTTCTGAGGCATCTGCGATATTGATATCTAATTCCTTTAGTCCTTTACTTAGATCTTTCGCTGTGACAGCAGCTTCAGCGTGTTTATGCTCTTTTAGCTCTGATGATATATTCTGCTCACATGTTGGGCATGAGTTATTTGTTTCATAAAATCTTGCGTGCTTTACAACATCGCTAATCTTTGAATTGATTTGGATCTTATACTCTGTCAGCTTATCTAGTTTAGATTGAGCCTTCTCTAGTTTAGATATCAGTGGACGAAGTTGTTCTGTATAACTATCATTCAACGATGCATTACGTTTTTCAAGTAGTTCGATCTCCGACTGGAGAGAATCGATCTTCTTCGACGCCTTTGTTGAACGTTGGATATCAATATTCTGAAGATCACTAATATGTTTAGATTGTAATGTGATCTGTTCTTTAATGATATTCAATTGATTATCAGTATCGAGAAGATCACTCTTTAGTTTAGAGAAACGCTCTTTAGTGAGCATATTCATTTTTGTAAAGATGCCAATGTCTAATAGATCTTCGATCACACTACGACGTTGATACGATGGAAGCTGCATAAAGGGAATGAAGTTTCCCGATCCTAATACAACTACTTGGTGAAACGATCGATGGTTCAGTTTGAGAATGTTCATCTCTAGCACCTTCTGATAATCACGTGAGTGAGACTCTTGATTGAGCATCACATCGTTATGATAGATCTCAAAGATGTTTGGCTTCATACCACGAATTACACGATACCTGTTTGAACCAAGAGAGAACTTAACTTCTACTAGCAACTGCTTATTATTAATGCTGTTGACTAACTGCGGCCGATTAATGTTTCGGTGTGGTTTTCCAAACAAAGCATACGAGATAGCATCAAGCATTGTAGATTTGCCAGCACCATTTGCACCTACTACTAGAGTGGCACTATCCTTATTCAACTCAATGACTGTTGGCTTATCGCCAGTTGATAGGAAGTTTTTATATGATATAGATTCAAAGAGTAACATTATATAGATTCAAGCTGTTGTGCTTCGACGAATAATTCTTGTAGCATGGTTTTTAGTTTATCAGAGTCGAGATCTGTTTCTATAGAGTCAACATAGGTATTAAGCAATGTCGGTGTATCGGTTGTTGATATATCGTCATCATTAACATTTTCACCAGTGTATTCTTCGAATGTTTCAACGATTTTTACTTCGAAGGGTTCATACGATTGAAGGCGATCAATAAACTTGTCAAACTCATATAGGTCTTTTTTAGATACTACTACAACTTTAACATAAGATCCTCTAATCTCATCACGCGTAATAGCCTCTGTCTCTGTACCATTATATCTTATTCTGCGAAAAAGTAAATACTTATTTCTCACTGGAGTCAACTCACGTGTATCAGTGTCTAATACGTGGAAGTACTTAGGATCACCAGCATCAGACCACGTCAATTCCATCTGTGTACCAAGGTAGTGTATGTTGCCTTGTGTCGATTTGGTGTGGTAGTGTCCAGATAATACCATCTCATAGCGAGAAAACAAACTTGAGTTTAAACCATGAGATGCTACTGGCAATCCTTTGCCCATTATAAATCCCTGTAGTTCTAAGTGCGAAAGAATGACAGGCGATTTTGAAGTCGCGATGAACTTTGTACATTCGTCATAATTATCTTGTGTCATCCATGGGAGGAATCCTATACTCAGTCCATCAAAGTCTTTATCAATTGGATTCATGTGGATGTGCACACGATCAGAATATTGACCAAGAACTTGTTCTAACGAATTGAGTTCATTAGTGTTCTTATAGTATACGTCATGATTGCCACAAATAATATCCATTGTCATGTCATACTCATAGAGTTTTGAAATGAAGGCATCGAATGAATGCTGCATGACTTTATAGTTGACGAACTTTCTATGATCAAAGTAGTCACCACAGTGCAGCACATGTTTGATATCATGTTCTAGACAATATGGAAAGAATACTTCAGAAAAGAACTTACTTGAATAATCCAAGAAGATCTGTGAACCGTTCTTTACACCAAAATGCGTATCATTTAAGATTGCTAACTTACTCATAATATAAAATGCCTCTAAAAGAAGAGTTCAATTCCACTCGTATTATCCTTTGTCTTTCGTTCCTTCTTTTTCAGCTCTTTGCCGAAATCCTTAATAGCGTTATCTTTCTCTCTAATTCGCATAGACTTATTTCTAATAGAATCAACAATGTTGTCTGAACTAGCAACGCTGCCATGAGAACCAAAGTCAGCGAATGCATCTGCACCAGCATAGGTGATATACCGCTCTTTGATATCTTGTTGCTTTTTCTCTTTTGCAATACGACGAAGGAATGCAAAGTACGTGATTTGAGTGAAGTAAGCAAAAGCATTTGGCAATCCAGTACGAGTTGCCTTTTCAACATCGTAATTCATAATAGCCTTCACACAATTCGCTGCTGCATCCATCACCATCTCTTCACGATATGTATAACCGATGAAGTTTGGTTTATGGGATAGACCATTACATATCTTTAAGAAACATTCACCAATATAGTTTGTTATCGTTGGTTCCTTAGAACCAGCTTCACGGGCTTCGTTAACACTACATACATAATCAACTACAGCTTGTGAGAATTCTTTATTGTTTACGTAATGCTCTTTGGCACGGCGTACTCTCTTCGTCTTAGGATTCATTTTCATAATATATATTATACCATATAATCGCTGATAAGTAAATACTTAATGTTATATCAGTAAGTACAGCATTTAGGGGTTTACAACTCTGCCAATTGTTGTTATAATTGGATTTATCAAAAACAAACAACCACAAAGATGTCTATTAATTATAATCTAATCTATTTGGTTTCTCTAATTTCTTAAAGAATTTATCCAATGAATCTAGATTATCAACTTGATCATTATCATTATCATCTTCTTTGTTATACATCGCTTTCAATATATTATCATACGTAATATACTTATAATAGTATTCTGATATTAACTTGGTAGTTTCACTTCTAGCTATAATGTTGTTAGCGTTCAACTCAATACACGTATCATCATCACCTATTACCCATGGGATTAACTTGCAACCTTCTGGACTTCTGATCAGTTCTAAAGGATTGGAAACGTAGATCACTGAGTTCTCTTCACTTATGTCAACCTCTTCGGCAATCAGATAAGTGCCATCGACTAGTCGGTATGTAATTAGGAATTCATCATCATCGTAGTTCATCATATCATAGGTACCTCGTGTATAGTGTATTTGAATCGCTCTTTAGCATATATTCTAATTCTATTTATAGCATGGTTATGTGTATAGTTTTTATGCTTCTTCCAACACATATCATCTGCTAAATCATAGACAATAGTAGGTTGTCCGCTATCAGACTTTCTTAACCCTCTTCCAATTGACTGAAGAACTCTAATTTGAGATTTAGTAGGAGCAGCGAATATGATATTATGAAGATTCTTAATATTGATACCAGTACTGAATGTACCCATTGACGCTACGATGATAGCGCCATTCTCCTTTTCTGTCAGCTCTCTGATTCGTTCTCGTTCCTCGGCATTCACAGCACCTGACACAAAGAAGACATTTCCTTTAGTGGACTTATCCTTTATCATGTTGTATAGAATCTTACCATGCTTATTAACCAAATTGTACAAGACAAGTGTATTACCGCTTTGGTCGAGAGCAAGATTAGTAATGAACTTATTACGATTTTCGTAACCTACAATGCAATCAATCTCTTCATGATAGGTTGCTTTCGCCATTGCTTTCTTCATTGTGTCTGGATATTTCAGCACTAAGCACTGAATATCTAGATCTGCCAATGTGTCTTCGTCCATCAACTTCTTTGTGCTCGTTACTTTATATGTTGGACCAAAGCTTCCTTCAAGAACCAACTCATTTACTTTACCACCGTCAAGAGTACCAGTCGTTCCTATACGGACATACGCTTTACTTAAACGATCCATAATAGTAGTTAGACTCTTTGCTTTAAAGGTATGAGCTTCATCACCTACAATCATGCCATAAGCATCGAACCACGACAGAGGAAGTTTAATAGCACTCTGCCATGTAGTAATAACGATCGATGCGTTAATGTCAAACTTTTCCTTTCCTGAGTAGATCTTATGCACCTCTTCATCAACGTTATAATCAGGATCATTCGAGGAATAGTCAGCAAAGTCTTTTGTCATCTGCTCTACGAGCGAAGTAGTAGGAACCACGATCAGCACCTTTCGATCCATCTCTTTCGACAAAAAGTATCGAGCAAGCATATAGATCATAAGAGATTTGCCAGAACCTGTAGGAGATAGTAGTATCGTTCTCTGAGATGTAGCAGCTTCTTTAAATGCTGCGATCTGATAATCACGAGCTTGAATAGCATTCTCTTTCGATGATAGAGATAGCTCATTAATGAAAGTGTCTAGTTCTTCGTTAGTCGAACTAAGTGTAGGTTTAATCGCTTCATCAAGGTTAATTTCATAGTTACGATCTGTAGCGAATTCAACAATCTTACCTAAAAGACCAAACGCCATTGTCTGAGATCTCCTACAAAAGAGTCGAATTTTTCCATCCCACATCTTATTGCGATAACTTGGAATGAACTTATAGCCTTCAGCGAAGAACGTAAAATACTCGCCTAACTCCATCAATACACCACTATCATCGCTAGATATGTGTATTTTAGCTTCATTAACTTTACGGATATTGAGCATGTTCTAAATATTATTAAGTTACGCTCCAGATGTAAACTTTTTAAACTCTAAGATATTCTTAATGTTCGTGTGTCTCCATCTCAAGTTGTTCATAATCTCTTCTAGAACTTCTACCATCATTTTCTGATAATCGATTTTACCTGCTACTCGAATGATATCTTCATCAGAGTTATAATACATATCCATATCAGATTTGAGTGGTTTAGACATACCATTGAATGGATCATATTGCCAACCAAGCTTATCCATTTCTTCTTTAGTCATCTTACCACTAAAGTACAACCACTTATTCTTACGAAGCTTATTCATCTCCGTTTCATTTCTCTTTAGTTGCAGCTTAGCAAGTGTAAAGAGCTCTAAGTATTTTGAGTGAAGCTTAGCTGACTTCGTTGTTTCTTCGTCAAGGTTAAGATCATCAATCTTAACATCTTCACTCCACATTTTTAAAATTTCATCAAGTATCATAATATAAAAGTATTTATACTACTTAAGTATCTCGAAATAGTCATACCTGAACGATATAGAACTCTGAAGATATTCAATGTCTGTCGCCTGAGTAGTGAATTCGACACCTCCAAGAGAAACTGGAATTGCTCGTACAAACCTAATTTGTCGATTAATATTGTTATGACTCGTGAGAATGCTCAATATAATATCATTGGTGACTTGTCTATCGCTCTCAGCCGTTTCCTTTATCCAATTGAAAACCTCAACATAGTTTTTCATATCTTCATCAACCGAGAATGTTACTTCGAGAGAATCATAATTGACCTGATCGCCGCTTACAAATCCTTGCTGATTTCGAAAACTAGAATCTACTTCACTTAATGACATACTCGGAAGAGAAACTGTTGTAATGAAGTACTCTAGGTTATCGAATTTGGGTGATTCGATCGATAGCTTAAATCCTGTCGGAGATAAGAAGTTAAAATTATCTGTTAGGCTCATGTATATATTTATACAAAAAAAGTGGAGACCCCGAAGGATCTCCACTTAAGATTTAAACTAGATCAATTATACAGCAGGTGCTTCGCCAACGTTGATGTCGGTTACCAAGAACTTACGGAAGTAAGAATTCTCACCAGCAGTGCCGATACCTTGAGCGAGACCGACGAATGGATTTTGTTGCATACCGTAACGAGTCTTGAAAGCAACCTTAGGTTGGAAGGTGTTTTCATCAACTGCGCGAACCATAGTGAGTGGTACGTATGGGCAGTAGAAGAGACCAGCATCGTATGCGTTAGTGCCACGATAGCCAACTGTTACATAATCAGGACCTGCATAAGGATCAACATATACCTTCATGCGACCATTAAGAACACCTGCGAAGGTGTTACCAGTTGCGTCAACTTGAAGATTGGTTGCGAGAGCAGGAGAATAATCCAAAACGCCGGCAGCTGCAAGAGCAGAAGCAACGTTAGAAGAGCAGATAATGAAGTTACCTTTACCACGACGAGTGGTAAGTGCGATCTTATTAGCTTCAACTTCGATTTGGAACAACAAGCTCTTGAACTTTTCAACAGCCCAACGGCCATCAGCATCAGCGCTAAGGCTGAATGTACCAGCGGCAGTAGCTCCGGCAGCACCCTCAACGGCGATACTGTTGATCGAGTTGATAACTTCGCGATTGATTTCAGCAAGGATTTCAGTCGAGAGGATGTTAGCAAGCTCAGATTCAGCATCCAAGTTGTGGATAGCCTTCAGATCTTGTGCAAGCTCCATTGTGTATTCAGCTTTAAGACCACGTGTCTTAGCTTCAACAACAGCTTTTTCGATTGTGAAACCCATGTCACCGAAAAGATTACCAGCAGTTCCAAGAGTTTCGCCAGTAGATGTGGCAACGCCTACGCCTGCTGGATGTGTACCAGTACCGGAGAAAGCTGTATCAGGCTCGTCGAGACCAAGAGCTTCAGGCTGATCAGCGTCAACGAATTCGACACCATCTTCGACTGGACCGATAACTCCGTCAGTAGGATTGTAACGGCTCTTCATCGCGAAGATGAGACCAGTTGGACCGGACATTGGCTGAACACCTGCTACATCATAAGCGATGAGGTTAGGCATTGCACGACGTACAAGGGAGATAAGAACTGGATCGAAGTTAGAAACTGCACCAGTTGCTTGATTATTTTCGTTAAGTTCACCATACTGAGCGCGCTCTTGTTTAAGAGCTACTTCAGTGTTTTCGAGGAGCTTAGCGGTAACAGCCTTTTTGTAGCTGTCTGTGATAGGAGCGGCGTCAGCGTGTTCTAGTACTGGTGCCCACTTTTTGATATCTTGTTCTGCATTAAACATATTATTTGTTTTCTATTTGTTGGTTTTTGGTGGTATGAATCACCGTTAATTTACTTGATTTGACTTGTGATTGCTGAGAGGTATGACTTCATGTCTGATGTCAATTCTGCTTGAGAATCAACTTCACCTTCAACAATGATTTCTGACTTTGAATTATTTTCTTCAAGGACGATTTCTTCTGACTTAGAATTAGAAGCGAACATCGAAGATTTAATTGTTGCAACCTTCTCAGCAAAAACTGATTCAGATACAAATTCAACTTCTTCGGTGAGTGCTTCAAGCTTTGCTACTTGAGTAGCTGCAAGATCAGCAGATTGTTCAGAAAGAATGCTCTTACGAGAAAGTTCTTCCACCCTTTTTTGAAGCTCTACAGTAGTGCTTTCAGATAGGGTAAGTGCATCTTTTACTTCTTGAACTTCTTCCGACATTTCGTCGAAGAGATCTACTTTGCATTCAGGAACTTCGATGTAATTCTCAACAAACAATTGCTTGAGAGAACCGATGAAACCTTCAGCAATATCTGTACGAAGCTTAGAGTCAACAGCGACTTGATTATCTTCTACCCACGACTCAACCACATAACTGAGGTAATCATCGATCTTGGTGATAAGACTTTCACGTACTTCTGTAACTTCTTCTACAAGGTCATTCGCATACTCTTCAGCAAGACGTTCCCTTTCGGCAACAACTTTTTGAGAGACAGCAGCTTCAAACAATGTTGATGCTTTAGCCTTGAAGTCTTCAGTTAGATTAGCTTCACTTTGGATAAGGATGGACAAATCTTCGTTTACAACAGATTCTTCCATTTCTTCCTCTTCTTCTTCTTCTTCTACTTCCTCTTCTTCAGATTCTTCCTTTTTAGATTCATTCGTAGGTTTCTGTGATACAATAACACTTTCTTCTACTTCTTCTTCCTCTTCGGAATCTTCTTCGTCAGATTCTTCCTTTTTAGGTTTAGCAGCTTCTTCCATTTCTTCCTCTTCTTCAGATTCATCCTCTTCGGACTCTTCTTCATCAGATTCTGTTTTGGACTTCTTGCCTTCACCTAGGAGAATACCTTCGATTGTCTCAGAATAGCCTTGTTGTTCAGTAACTTCTTCGGCAGATGTATCCTGCACAAGCTCCTGATCTTCAAGCAAAGCTTCTTCTGTGATGTCTTCTATAATATCTTCGGACATAATTTGTAACTTTCTTTATTAGATTAGAGATTGGAGAGGAAATCTTGCCAAATACGTTCCTGAGCCTCACTTAGACGCCCCGAAGATACTCTTTGATTTCTGTCTCATAACTTTCAATTTGCTGAGGCTTCAGAAGACCATTGTCCCATATCCATTCTACACCTTCCATAATACCTTCAACGAAGGCAGATGGTGCAGAGGGATCTTGAACAATATCAATTGTATTAAGAATAAAATCATTCTTAACATATGACTTATTTTCTCTTCTCTCAACAGTACCCATACCACGACTTGAAACACCTAACTTACACCCGCCTTCGACGAGACCTTTCACGATTTTACCCATTGGCGTGTCTAGTATCAGTGCTTTTCCAACAACATTATTACCGTTCCAATTAAGTTCAGTAATACGATGTGAAACTTTATCAAGGTTAATCTGTGGACCTTCAGGGTGATTTAACTCACCAACTGCTCGTCCAGTACTAACCTGCTCCTTTACGTATTTGGCACATGCCTCAGTTAATACGTTTTTAGGATAAATTCTATTATTGCGGTTTTCCTTTTCCGCTTGCATGAATACACCTTCGATATAGACTTTCTTTTCGCCCTTATCGTTTGCTTCTGTGATGTATTCGACTTGATCTAAATGCTCTGTAATTAATTTCATATTACGATCTTGATTGTTCGATTTGTTGACCTAATTGAAAGAGATGAAAATCAGCTGTTCCCTTCTTGTAGGTGTTCTTCTTCTTAGGATTATCTTCTCCGTCTTGATATACCTTATTGCGAACAAGAGCTTTAGTTAAAGTACCGCTGTCGTATATCTTACCAAGCAAATCATCGACATCGCTATCTGAGATTTTAGTTGCTCCACCTTTTAAAAAGTCTTTTGCACTAAGCGCTTCATCGAGTTCAACCGCTTCACTTACTCCTTGAGAATTAAATACTGTTGATGTAAGATTGACCTTACGGATATCGTACGCTTGTTGAATCTTTTCGCCCATAGCATCTTGAAATGCTTGCTGTACGCCTTCTGCATTGTTAGTAACAAGCGCGTTAAAGAGTTTTTCTGTTTGTTCCATAGTTCTATTTATACAATTTGTGTTTTTGAGTTGTGTTATTTATGTCATTTCTTCCTCAGTTGGAAAAAGATCTTCTCTGAATTCTTCTGGATCTACACCAAAAGATTCACACGCTCCGTCTAGAGTGTCAAAGTATATCCACCCATCGACTGGGTAATCATATGTGTCCTTTAGACTAATATCTAAGGTAAAATTCTTATTCTCTAAACGAGTAGCAAAGATCAATACTGAGTGTTCTGTTCCGACTTCTAGTTTATAAAATCCGTTTTCTTCTTCCATAATTATAATGATATTGTCCACCCCTTATTGGTTGCTATAAGTTTATCA
>Ga0255783_10000293_pt1 | contig 59529 bp, 53 predicted proteins | sample 011ome_22_FD_179981 | JGI IMG/M metagenome (GOLD analysis project Ga0255783, IMG submission 179981) | Coastal salt marsh microbial communities from the Groves Creek Marsh, Skidaway Island, Georgia - 011507BT metaG (version 2) | ecosystem: Environmental > Aquatic > Marine > Intertidal zone >... | reverse complement strand
GCTCGGTCACTGGCCCAAAGACCCACAACGAGCACCAACAGAGCTACCAAAAACACCACAACAATAGGAAGAAAACGTCGCTCAAACATAGCCGTCACTCACAAAGTCTGGAGGTTGGCATATTGCAATACCAACCACTTACTACCCTCAGCAAAACTCACTTCAACACGTGCACTTGCCCCGCGACCCTCAAAATTAGTGACGACACCTTCACCAAACACCTGGTGCAATACACGCTGACCCAAGCTGATGCCAGCCTCGTCATGAGCAGGACTTGCCGATGCAGAAAAAGATGACAGCGGGCGGGATAAGGTATTACCCAGCCTTACTTCATTGATCAGATCTTTGGGTATTTCTCGGACAAAGCGCGAAGGCGTGTTGTAACTTTCGGTACCGTGCAATCGTCGGCTCTCGGCATAAGTGAGGACCAATTTTTCCATAGCTCTGGTGATACCGACATAACAAAGGCGACGCTCTTCCTCCAGGCGACCCGGCTCATCAAGGGACATACGATGGGGAAATAAGTTCTCTTCCATGCCAGCGAGAAACACCAGTGGGAACTCCAGACCCTTTGCCGAATGCAAAGTCATCAACTGAATGCTGTCCTCGTGCGGGTCGGCCTGAGCCTCTCCGGCATCGAGCGCAGCACTATCAAGGAACTGCTGCAATGGCGGAGCGTCGGTATCTTCAACCACAAAAGATTTTGCCGCCGAAACCAATTCTTCTAGGTTTTCTACTCGGGCTTGGCCGCGCTCACCCTTTTCTGCTCGATGGTAATCCAATAAGCCAGAGCCATGAATAATGTGCTCGGTGAGCTCCTCTAAGCCCAACTCAAGGGTTGCAGAGTCCAACTCGTTTATCAGGGCCTGAAAGCCCGACAGCGCCGCGAGCGCCCGGCTTGTGAACAGTTTTTCATCACAGGCTACCTCTATTGCTTGCCAGAGGGAGATTGCTCGATTGCGCGCTAAGGTTCGCAGGTTTTCAACAGTTTTATTGCCGATACCTCGTGGGGGTACATTTAAAACACGTTCGAGAGCGGTGTCGTCGCTGCGGATAATGAGCAGGCGCATATACGCAAGTGCGTTACGAATTTCAAGCCGCTCATAGAACCGCTGGCCGCCGTATATTCGGTAGGGCAGCTGCGCACGAATTAAGCTCTCCTCGAGCACGCGTGACTGAGCGTTAGATCGATAAAGAATTGCCACAGACCGGCGCTGGTGTCCTTCATTAATCCAGCGCTCGGCACTCTCAACGATAAAGCGCGCTTCATCTTGCTCATTAAAACCCGCATAAAGACTGATCAATTCACCCTGCTCGCCAGCAGTCCAAAGGTCCTTGCCAAGACGACCAAAATTATTTGCAATAAGCCCGTTAGCGGCGCTCAATATGGTCTGTGTAGATCGATAATTTTGCTCGAGACGAATCGTTTGAGTTGCTGCAAAATCTTCACCAAAACGCTGGATATTCTCTATCTTTGCGCCGCGCCAACCGTAAATAGACTGGTCGTCATCACCCACCGCCACAACGGGAATTTCGTTTCCAGCCAATACCCGAAGCCACGCGTACTGAATGGTATTAGTATCTTGAAACTCGTCTACCAAGATCGTTTTGAAACGTCCCTGATAATGAACCAAGGTCTCCGGGGAGTTAAGCCAAAGTTCGTGGGCGCGCAGCAAGAGCTCGGCAAAATCCACCAAACCGCCGCGATTACACGCCTCCTCGTAAGCCGTGTAGATACGTAACATGGTTTTTACGTACAAATCGCCGAAAGGCGCCTCGATATGTCGAGCCCGTAGCCCCTCATCTTTTTGGCCGTTGATATACCACTGGGCTTGCTTAGGTGGCCAGCGAGATTCATCAAGGTCTAATTCGCGACAGACGCGTTTTACAAGGCGTAGCTGATCATCGCTGTCTAAAATCTGGAAATTTTGAGGCAGTCCCGCCTCGCGCCAATGGGCTTTCAAAAGCCGGTGTGCCAAGCCGTGAAAGGTGCCCACCCACATACCATGGGTGGGCATTTGCAGCATTTCTTCGATACGGCCCCGCATTTCGCGAGCAGCCTTATTGGTAAACGTAACCGCGAGTAATGCATGGGGGGACACTTGTTCTGCTCGGATGAGCCACGCAATACGGTGCACCAACACGCGCGTCTTGCCCGAGCCCGCCCCTGCCAGTACCAGCAGATTGCCCGTATCAGCAGCAACAGCTTGTCGCTGGGCCTCATTAAGACCGTTAAGAATATCGGAAACGTCCATGTGTAGAGTCTACCGGAAAACCAAGGCTTAGCCGTCTGTGATTCGCTGATCGAGGCAAATTTAACGGATACGGCTATTGGACTGATGACACGCAAGTGTAATCTGGTAGTCTCGCAGAAAGTGAGAGTGATAAAAAGGACAATACGCCATGAGTGATCGTGATGACGGGCATCGCCGATTCATGACGCCACCAAAAGAGTGGGGGGATGACGGTGAAGCCTACAATGATGCTTTAACAAGCAATCATGACGCACTCAATGAAAACCCAGGTAACGACGTTCTCACGGCATCGGAACCACACGATACCCATAGCGACGTAACGCCGTGGCTTGACCATGCCGAAGCCGATGACTATGTAAATACGCCGCATGATGATAGCCGCGCTGCGGTAATGCATGATGACGAATTTGAAGTAGAAGCGAGTGCTGTTGTACGCCAAGACTCCAGCATCGAGCCCGATATCCTTACGGACCACCACGTAACACCGGTATCGCAAAAAACACAGGCTTCACTTTGGCCGCTGCTGGTGGTTGGTTTTACCCTCGCGCTTCTGGTACTAGGGGGCTGGGGCGCGATTAATGAACGTAGCCGACTTACTGCGCGCATCGCGGAGCTCGAGTCAGCAGACAGTCGCGTACAACAACGCGGTGATTTGTCGCTTGCAGACGAGCAGGCACTACAAGCCGAGAACCTTCGGCTTTCGACCCAACTTGATGAGCTGCGCGAACAGTATTCAGAAATCGCGCAACAATTGTCTGAACTTGAAGCAACAACGGTCGCAGCAGGCATAGCCAACCCACAAACACTCGCATCAGCGGCCCTGCCTGAGCCAAGCAATCCGTCACCAAGCACCCGCGAAGATAGCGCTGTACCTAATATTGCCTCTCAGGCCTCAGTGGGTACAGGTGACTGGTTTGTTAATGTGGCCGCCTACTCCCAGTCGTCTGCCGCTCAGACCTGGGTTGATAAGATTACCGCATTGATTGATGAAACGGTTATCAGCTCTGAAGTAACCGTGAATAACAAAACGCTATATCGCGTTCGCATCGTTGGGCTTGCAGATCGCGCGGCAGCGCAGGCATTGGCAGGCCGGCTTGAAGATACCTACAGTATTGGGCCGTTATGGGTGGGTAAAGGAGAAGCCAATTCGGCCGCAACAACTTCGGCGTCTCTATCTGCACCAGTATCCTCACAACGATCTGAGGCAACCAAACCGGCCAGTGGAAATAACAGCGAGGAAACACCTGCCAAGCCCGTTGAGTTGCGCAACTTTTCTAATAACGGCGGTTGGTTTATTTACATCGATACGTTTGCACAAAACGCCGATGCAGATACAAAAGCCCTTGAAATCAGCGAAGCTGGTTACGATGCCAAAGTAGCCGTCGAATACCGATCGGGCGAGCTCTTTTACCGTGTTCAGGTGGTGGGTATCAGCAGCAGAGAAGAAGGCGAAGCCATCGCGGAAGCTTTGTCGAAACTGGGTGATATGCCAAACTTACAGCTGCGCCAATACTAACCACGTCATTCTGGCAATGAACTGGCGTTAACTACTCTCAAACTTAGGAGCCCATCATGCAAAGCCCACTAAAATCACTTCTTTTTATGGCCGGCTTACTCACTTCTTTGACCGCAGTGGCGGAATGCACACTGCCTGAGCAGCCCACTATTCCGGACGGTGCAACTTCTACCATGGATGAAATGGTTGCTGGCCAAAAAGCTGTCAAGGCTTTTCAGGCCGATGCGCAAGCGTTTAGAGTGTGCCTCGATGAAGAAATGGATGGACTGAAATCGGCAGCCACCGAAGGCGATAAAGCCGCTGCCGAAGCATACGCCGCCAAAACTGACGCCTACAATGCATCAGTGGCCGCTGAAGAAAAGATCGCGAATGAGTTCAACGCGCAAATTCGGGCCTACAAAGCAGCAAACGCTAGCTAGTTAAGGTGTCACGAGGTCGGGTTACAGAGAAAACCTGACCTCAATTGTTCGCTTTTCCTGCCATCTTACTGTCATTCTCTGAAACAAAAATCAGTATCACAAAGTGTTCGTTTACCCTCTCGTTTGGGTGAGTTAGCTCAGCGGTTGGCTGTCATGTAATCAAGCGTGAGCGCGGTTAACGCGCGAACGCCTACCGGTAGAGCGCGCTCGTCGGCAAAGAATTTTGGCGAGTGGTTAGGGAAAACGAGCGAAGGATCGTCGGGAGCGACACCCAAAAATAAGAAAAGACCCGGCGCTTCATTGGCAAAGTAAGAAAAATCCTCAGCCGTTGTTGTTTGCCGCGCCTCAATAAATCCCTCGCCGGCAACGGCGGCGAGCGTCGGCGCCATACGCTTATAGAGCTCGGGGTCGTTGCGCGTCACTCCATAACCTAGGTCAATCTCAACCTCTGCAGTTGCACCTGCAGCCTCGGCGATATGGGTAGCGGTTTGTCGGATTCGTCGATGAATGTCCAGGCGCGTATCAGCATCGAAAGTTCGAATAGTGCCCACCATCTCTACCGACTCGGGGATGATGTTATTGCGGACCCCCCCCTCAATCTTTCCCACCGTCACGATAGACGGTGTGAGTGTTGCATCTAACTGACGCGATACAATAGTTTGTAAAGCCAGTACGATCTGGCTAGCAGTAACAATTGGGTCAACGCCTGCCCACGGCACGGCACCATGAGTTTGCTTGCCCTTTACAGTGATGCGGTAAAAGTCGGAAGAGGCCATAAGCCCACCAGGGCGGGTAGCAATAGTGCCCACGGGAAACGGGAAGACGTGCAAGCCAAACACGGCATCAGGCGCTGGTGCGTCAAAAGCCCCCTCGGCAAGCATTAACTCTGCACCACCAACTGATTGGTCCGGCGTACCCTCCTCGGCGGGCTGGAAAATAAATTTAACCGTTCCCGGCAGCGTATCTCCTAAGCCGGCCAACACTTCTGCCACACCCATAAGAATGGCTACGTGGTTATCGTGCCCACAAGCGTGCATAACGCCCACTTCTTTGCCCTGATACTCACCGCGCGCTTTGGAAGCAAAGGGCAGATCCACTAGTTCGGTAACCGGTAGTGCATCCATGTCGGCACGTAACGCAACGGTGGGCCCATCGCCACCACGCAAAATACCCACCACGCCGGTGTGTGCTACGCCAGTCTGAACTTCCATCCCCAGTCGCTCAAGATGCTCGGCCACTTTTTCAGCCGTTCTAAACTCTTGGTTACTAAGCTCGGGGTGCTCGTGAAAGTCCCGCCGCCAAGCGACGACCTTGGGCATGATCGTGGCAATCTCTGCCTCAACAGAAGAGGGTAATTCAGCGCGTGTCACTACGGCGGCGAGCAGAGCGAACAAAACGAGGGCAATACGGTAAAGTGGTGACATAAGAGCTTCCCAATAATCGTTGGTGGTTAGAGGGTACCGCCGAGTAGCGCCACTGCCAAGCGGCGCCGATAAAGGAAAATTTATGCGCTCACAAGGCTCGCTTTAGTAACTCCTCTGCAATCCTATTCGAGGAGACCCTTGTCCTAAAGCGTTGTTGTGAGCTTTTCCAGTCGCACAAGCCCCCAATGCCCCATCACGCCACGGTGGACACGGTTATATCATGCTTTTCTCAAACTCAGAATTACTACAGTCGCCAACACTGTGAGTAACAAGGTGGTGGTCTGGGTATCCGGCACTAACGCTGTGACCAGAATCGCTGCCGCCCACATGATCGACTGTGTAAGCACGATATTGTTTTTCATCATCAGCCAAACCTCATTCAACGGTCACTGATTTAGCGAGATTGCGTGGCTTATCAACGTCGGTACCTTTGGCCAGCGCAACGTAATAGGACAATATCTGCAAGGCCACCGTGTACACCGCGGGTCCAATCCACTCGCTGCAATGGGGCATAGGAAGCACGTGCACGCCGTTACCCTCAGTAAAGCCCGCTGCCTCATCTGCAAAAACAAACAATTCACCACCGCGGGCTCGTACCTCTTCAAGGTTAGAGCGTAGCTTGTCGAGCAATTCGTCATTAGGCGCTACCGCCACAACGGGCATATCAGCATCTACCAGTGCAAGGGGCCCGTGTTTGAGCTCGCCCGCCGGATAAGCTTCGGCGTGAATGTAGGAGATTTCTTTAAGCTTGAGGGCACCCTCCATAGCAATAGGGTGATAGATGCCCCTGCCGAGAAACAGTGCGTGGTGCTTCTGAATGAAAGCATTCGCCATGGTCTTGATAGCCGACTCTAGGCCGAGCACCTGCTTTACAGCCGGAGCCATTTGGGCAAGCGCAGCTTTTAAACCAGCTTCATCAAAATAGGGAGCGGCGACCGCCTTGGCGAGCGCTGCGGTCAACACCAACAGCGCAGCAAGTTGTGTGGTGAACGCCTTTGTTGAGGCAACACCAATTTCCGCACCAGCGCGGGTCAAAAATACCAGGTCACTGGCGCGAACGACCGCACTGTGGTCCACGTTACAAATAGCCAAGCGCGCCACAACGTTATTTACATAGGTATTTTTTAGCGCCGCCAGCGTGTCAGCAGTCTCGCCTGACTGGGAAATGGTGACGACGAGTGTGCCCGGGAGGGTGACGCTTTGCCGATACCGATATTCCGAGGCGACCTCCACCTGGCAAGGCAGACCCACGTGCTGCTCAATCCAGTGACGTGCCACGAGACCCGCGTGATAACTGGTACCACATGCCAATATCTGTACGGCTTTCACCTTGGCAAAGAGCGCAGCAGCGCGATCGCCAAATACCCCAGGATCAAGGCAGTCCAAAGCGAGAGTGTCACTAAGTCGTGCGGGCTGCTCGTGGATTTCTTTGAGCATGTGGTGCTCATAGTCACCCAAGCCCTCACCTTCCTGTTGGGCTTCTAGTCGCGTTTTTTTGCGGTCGACACATTGGCCATCGCGGTCATAGATTTTATAGCGACCGGCTTCGAGTAGGGCAACATCTCCCTCTTCAAGGTAGACGAACGTATCGGTTACTGGGCGCAACGCCAAGGTATCTGAGCCTGCAAAAGTCTCACCAATGCCAACCCCCAAGACAAGCGGGCTCCCTTCTCGTGCAACAATGACTTGATCAGGCTGATGAGCGTCGACAACAGCCAGTGCATAAGCACCCTCAAGTCTTGGTATCACATGCTGAACAGCATCTAGCAGGGATTTGCCGTCTGCAACCTCGCGCGCAATTACATGGACAATCACCTCGGTGTCGGTTTGGGATACCAGCTCCACGCGCTCAGCCTCAAGCTGGGATCGCAGTACTTTATGATTTTCGATGATGCCATTGTGAACCAAAGCGATCCGGTTGGCAGAGACATGCGGGTGCGCATTAACAGCCGAGGGCTGCCCGTGTGTTGCCCAGCGGGTATGAGCAATACCCAGACAACCAACAATCGGGTTTAAGCGTTGCGCCTCTTCTAATATGGCGACCTTGCCACTGTGCTTGTGCAGCTGCAGGCCATGATCGTTATCAATCATGGCCATACCTGCTGAGTCGTAACCGCGGTATTCAAGGCGACGCAACCCTTCGAGCAAGATTTCAGAGACCTCCCGTTTCGCCACCGCAGCGACAATGCCACACATACTAGGATTCCAATTTAGGTGTATTTTTGCGGGAATCGCCCCCACTGGGCGCACTCCAACCGTCAATATTACGCTGTCTAGCACGACCAACAGCGAGTTGAGCGGTGTCTACATCGTGAGTGACCACCGAGCCTGCAGCCACAAAGCCACGGTCCGCAATCACAACAGGCGCCACTAAGGTACTGTTTGATCCAACGAACACACCATCTCCAATAACAGTTGGGTGCTTGCGAGCGCCGTCATAATTACAGGTGATAGTACCCGCACCTACGTTTGAAGCCGACCCAATTTGAGCATCGCCGATATAAGCTAAGTGGTTGGCTTTACTACCAAAAGCAAACACGGCGTTTTTAGTCTCTACAAAATTGCCAATCTTCACCCCATCCGCGAGCTGTGTACCCGGCCGCAGCCGCGCATAAGGTCCGATTGAGCAGTCTGCACCAATGTTGGTGTCTTCTACATGTGTAAAAGCATGAATAGTTGAATTAGGCTGTATTTCAGCGTTGCGGATAAAGCAGTTAGGACCAATACGAACGTTATCTTCCAACACGACATCACCTTCAAAGACCGCATTGACATCAATAACAACACCTTCACCGCAGGTGAGCGTACCGCGAACATCAAAGCGACTGCGATCACTAATCGCCACACCCTCCAAAAGGAGTTGCTCAGCGAGCCGCTGTTGGTAAAGGCGCTCGAGCTGTTCTAATTGCAACCGGTTATTCACGCCCATTGTCGAGAGGCTGTCATCGGTGACCACAACACGAACCTGGGTACCTTCAACAAGGGCGACGCCCAGCGCGTCTGGCAAATAAAACTCACCCTGAGCATTGTCGGTTGTAACGCGCGATAACCAATCTAAAAGCTGCGCGGCAGGTGCAGATATAACGCCCGTGTTCACCTCCTTGATCGAACGTTGGTTGTCGGCGCAGTCTTTTTCTTCTATGACAGCCTTAAAGTTTGCATTGTCATCACGAAGAATACGCCCATACCCTTGGGGGTCAGGTAGTTCTGCGGCAAGAAGCCCACAACCCATAGTGGTCTCGTTAAGAAAATGGCTTAAAACGTCGGCACTAATCAACGGTACATCGCCAAACAAGACTAAGACCTGACTGGTTGGATCGCAGTGAGGCAACGCCTGTGCGACTGCATGCCCTGTACCAAGCTGCTCGGCCTGGATATGAAACTGAACATCGTCTTGCTTTACCGCTGCTCTAACTGCATCAGCTCCGTGCCCAATCACCACATGAATAGCACTGGGCAAGAGCGATCGGGCGGTTTTGATGACATGGGCAAGCAGGGGTTGCCCCGCTAAAGGGTGTAACACCTTAGGTAAGGTTGAACGCATGCGCGTGCCTTTACCAGCACCCAGTATGATGACTTCGAGCATGTTAAACCCTAAAAATCAAAATGTTATCATTACACAGCGAGCCTAGCGTACAAGTTGCCGGCGCGCGATTGAGATAATTCACAAGGTACAGCGATAAAAAAACCGCCAGTTTGGCGGTTCTTTATCAGCACGCGCTGTGCATTCGAATTTTAGCCTCGACCGGCGCGATTTTTCATCTTGCGCAGTGTAGCCAGTTGCGCTGCTGCCTCTGCAAGCTGCGCAGAGGCGCGGCCATAATCAAGCTCGCTGCTCTGGTTTGCCAGGGCTTCTTCAGCGGCTCTTCTCGCCTCCTCGGCAGCGGCTTCATCTACGTCGTCAGCTCGGATAGCGGTGTCAGCAAGCACCGTCACAACATCGCCCTGCACTTCGAGATAACCACCTGAGGCATAGTAAATATGTTCTTCGCCACCTTGTTCAATGATGCGGATAGGGCCGGGCACAAGGCCTGTTAGTAATGGCGCATGGCCATAGCAAACGCCTAGCTCTCCCGACGCACCCGTCGCTATTAACATCTCGACTAAGCCCGAATAGATTTGGGCCTCAGCCGAAACAATGTCGCAGTGAATGGTGATTGCCATTGAATGCTCCCAGAGTTGGCTTTAGAGCTTCGCGGCTTTTTCTACGGCTTGCTCAATTGAGCCCACCATATAGAACGCTTGCTCCGGAAGATGATCGTACTCACCGGAGAGCAACCCTTTAAAGCCAGCAATGGTGTCCTTCAGTGAGACATAAATACCGGGTGAACCGGTAAACACTTCGGCCACGTGAAACGGCTGAGATAAGAACCGCTCAATCTTACGCGCACGCGCGACTGTCAGCTTGTCTTCCTCTGACAGTTCATCCATGCCCAAGATCGCGATGATATCTTTCAACTCCTTGTAACGCTGGAGTACAGACTGAACGCCCCGGGCGACCTCATAGTGTTCTTGACCAATAATCAGTGGGTCGAGCTGACGAGAAGTTGAGTCGAGAGGATCAACCGCGGGGTAAATACCTTTAGCAGCAATATCCCGGCTTAATACAACCGTTGAATCCAGGTGGGCGAATGTTGTCGCAGGTGAGGGGTCGGTTAAGTCATCCGCAGGCACGTAAACAGCCTGAATTGAAGTAATAGAGCCGGTCTTGGTTGAAGTGATTCGCTCTTGGAGTACACCCATCTCCTCGGCCAAAGTGGGCTGATAACCTACCGCCGACGGCATACGACCTAACAGTGCCGACACCTCGGTCCCTGCGAGCGTGTAACGATAAATGTTGTCGACAAACAACAATACATCGCGCCCTTCATCACGGAACTTTTCCGCCATGGTTAGGCCTGTTAGTGCCACGCGCAAGCGGTTGCCGGGTGGCTCGTTCATCTGACCATAGACCATAGCTACTTTAGATTGATCCATGTTTTCGATATTCACCACGCCCGATTCTTGCATCTCGTAATAGAAGTCATTCCCTTCACGAGTACGCTCGCCCACACCAGCAAATACCGATAATCCAGAGTGCTCAGTAGCAATGTTGTTAATGAGTTCCATCATGTTCACGGTCTTGCCAACACCGGCACCACCAAACAGACCAACCTTACCGCCTTTAGCAAAGGGACAAACGAGATCGATAACCTTGATCCCCGTCTCAAGGAGCTCTTCTGAAGCCGCCAGCTCTTCGTAAGTCGGGGCTGCACGATGAATCGACGCGCGCGCTTTCTCACCAATGGGGCCTTTTTCGTCTATAGGATTACCCAATACATCCATAATCCGACCGAGAGTCTCAACACCCACAGGCACAGAGATCGGGGCGCCGGTAGACTCCACAGCCAAACCGCGGCTAATTCCCTCGGAAGAACCCATTGCAATCGCACGCACTACGCCATCACCGAGCTGCTGCTGCACCTCGAGTGTTAAGCCTTTCTCACTGACCGTAAGCGCGTCGTAAACCTGGGGTACGCTATCACGCGGGAATTCCACGTCGATAACCGCGCCAATTACTTGTACGACCTTTCCGCTACTCATGTTCGGGTCCTCTAGTTTGTTCGTCATGGCGCTTTGTTAGCACCAACAATAAAAAAGTGTTAACCAATGGCTGCCGCACCACCAACGATCTCAGACAGTTCCTGAGTAATCGCAGCTTGGCGGGCCTTGTTATATACCAACTGTAATTCATCGATGAGATTGCCTGCGTTGTCGCTTGCGTTTTTCATTGCAATCATGCGAGCCGCCTGTTCACAAGCACCGTTTTCAACGACGGCCTGATAGACCTGTGCTTCTACGTAACGCAATAACAACCCCTCAATCAGAGTTTCTGCATCCGGTTCATAAATGTAATCCCAATAATGGGGCACATCGGTCTCGTCTGCTTCTAAGGGTAGCAACTGCTCAGCCGTGGGCTGTTGGGTCATAGTGTTTACGAACCGGTTGCTCACGATGTAGAGCTTGTCTAAGCGCCCTTCTTCATAGGCGTCCAACATGGTTTTAACGCCACCAATAAGCTGTGCAACAGTAGGGTTTTCGCCAATATCGCGCACGACTGAAGAGACGTTACCACCGACGCTGTTGAAGAAACTGATCGCTTTTGCTCCAACGGCGCAAATTTCAACGTCGACATCGGCGTCAGACCAAGTACGCATGGAGCGAATAGCTTCTTTAAACAAGTTAATGTTCAAGCCACCACACAAACCACGGTCACTTGAGACAATGATATAGCCCACCCGTTTTACATCGCGCTGCTCCATAAACACGTGACGATGTTCGGGCGAGGCATTGGCGATATGGCCCATTACCTGTCGAATACGTCGTGAATAGGGACGGCCCAATTCCATACGGTCTTGGGCTTTACGCATTTTTGAGGCGGCCACCATTTCCATGGCACTAGTGATCTTTTGAGTACTGCGAATACTCGAGATCTTGGTGCGAATTTCCTTACCGACAGCCATCAGCGATTACCAAGTTTGCGTTGACTTGAATGTCTCGATGGCACCTTTGAAGGTGTCAGCGCGCTCGTCGTTCCAATTACCATCGGCAACAATGTCTTTCATCAACTGACCGTGTTCACCGTGCATATATGCCAGCAAGGCCGATTCAAAAGCGCCGATTTTCTCAACCTCAACATCTTTTAAATAACCTTCGTTGGCCGCGTACAGAACAACACCCATTTCAGCGACACTTTGCGGCGTGTACTGTTTCTGCTTCATGAGCTCGGTAACGCGCTCACCGTGGTCAAGCTGGGCTTTAGTCGCATCGTCAAGATCCGAAGCAAACTGCGAGAATGCAGCCAACTCGCGGTACTGTGCCAGCGCCGTACGAATACCACCCGACAACTTCTTCATGATCTTGGTTTGGGCAGCGCCGCCAACTCGTGACACCGAGATACCGGCGTTCATCGCAGGGCGAATACCAGCGTTGAACATGTCGGCTTCTAAGAAGATTTGTCCATCGGTAATGGAGATCACGTTGGTCGGGACGAACGCCGAAACGTCACCGGCTTGCGTTTCAATAACGGGCAAAGCGGTGAGTGAACCGGTTTTACCTTTAACTTCGCCGTTGGTTTGCTGCTCAACATACTCAGCGTTAACGCGTGCGGCGCGCTCAAGTAACCGTGAGTGCAGGTAGAAAACATCGCCAGGATAAGCCTCGCGGCCCGGTGGACGACGCAACAACAACGAAATTTGCCGGTAAGCAACCGCTTGTTTGGATAGATCGTCGTAAATAATCAATGCATCTTCGCCGCGATCACGGTAGTACTCACCCATGGTACAACCCGCGAAGGGGGCAAGAAATTGCATAGCAGCGGGGTCGGCTGCGTTCGCAGCCACAACAATGGTGTGCTCCATCGCGCCATGTTCTTCAAGCTTTCGAACAACCGATGCAACCGAGCTCGCTTTTTGACCAACAGCAACATAAATACACTTAATGCCTGTGCCTTTCTGGTTGATAATGGCATCGACTGCAATGGCGGTCTTGCCCACTTGGCGGTCACCAATAATCAACTCACGCTGCCCTCGACCAATTGGCACCATAGCGTCAATGGCTTTTAGACCAATTTGAACGGGTTGATCGACTGATTGACGTGCAATGACGCCCGGAGCAATTTTTTCAATTGCATCGGTTTGCTTAGCCTCAATGGCACCCTTACCGTCAATAGGGTTACCCAGCGCATCGACAACTCGACCTTGCAATTCTGGGCCAACGGGCACCTCCAGAATGCGTCCGGTACAACGACAGCTCTGGCCTTCTGCTAACGATTTGTAATCGCCCAAGACCACGGCACCGACTGAGTCTCGCTCCAGGTTAAGCGCTAATCCGAAGACACCGCCTTCGAATTCTATCATCTCACCGTATTGAACCTCCGTGAGACCGTGAATACGAATAATGCCGTCGGTTACGGAAACGACAGTGCCTTCGTTAGTTGCCTGCGAGGAAACATCTAGCTGGTCTATACGCTGCCGGATGATGTCGCTGATTTCCGAAGGGTTCAGTTGCTGCATGACCTAATCCTCTATCAGGGTGTAAGTGCGCCGGCGAGCTTATTGAGTCTGCCGCGCACTGAGCCGTCGATCACCAGATCGCCGGCACGAATCACTGCCCCACCCAAAAGGGAGGGGTCGGTTTTGGTGGTAATGGAGACAGTGCGATGGAGCCTTTTTGCCATAACATTTGCAAGCTGCTCTGCCTCTGTATCGCTCACATCTAAAGCCGATGTAACCTCGACTTCGACCGTTGCCTCTTGGGCGGCCTTAAGCTCAGCGAACTGCTGACTAATTTCAAGCAACAGACTAAGACGACCATTGTCGGCCATAACCTGTAAAAAATTAGCCAATCCAGCAGGGGCATCGCCATCTAGCAGTGACGCTATTGCTCCGGCACGTGCATCAGCTGTTTTTGCCGGATCACGTAAAACAGTGGCGACCTTAATATCTCTGGATACGGCAGCAAGGTGGCTTAACGCTTGGCTCCATGCGTCTAATGCACCAACATCGACTGCGTAGTCAAACGCTGCACGAGCGTAGGGCCGGGCGAGAGTCATCGGCTCAATCATGGCGCTATTGCTCCGCCGTTAAGTTTTTGAGCAAATCCGCATGTTTCGCCGGATCGATCTCGGCACCAAGAATTTTCTCCGCACCTTTTACTGCTAAGGCGCTCACCTGTGCCATCAATTGCTCTTGTGCTCGCGCACGCTCCTGTTCGATATCGGCATTGGCTGCGGCTTTAACGCGAGCGGCCTCTACCTCGGCGGCGGCCTTTGCTTCTTCAATAAGGGCACTAGCGCGCTTATTGGCTGACTCAATTATACCGGCAGCGTCTCGTTTGGCTTGCGCCATTTGTTCGACTGCCTGTTTCTTGGCTAGCTCCAGATCGTGACCAGCACGATCTGCTGCTGCAAGACCGTCCGAAATTTTCTGCTGACGCTCGTTCATAGCCGCAGTAATAGGCGGCCACACGTAACGCATACAAAATAGGACGAAACCCGCAAAAGCGATCAGCTGGCCGATCAATGTCAGGTTAATATTCACGTCGTTCTCCGGTGTCTAAGGGCTGGATGAAAGACCGCACAGGGTCAGCGATTCAGCCTGCGACAACGAAGATCAGGTACATCGAGATACCAACACCAATAATTGGGATGGCGTCTACCAGACCGGCTGCGAGGAAGAATGATACCTGCAACTTAGGGCCGAGTTCAGGCTGACGGGCTGACGACTCAAGCAATTTGCCGCCGAGCATGCCAACACCAATAGCTGCGCCTAGACCGCCGAGGCCTGTCATGATGGCCGCTGCAATGTATACCAGTTCCATAGTGCTCTCCTTGGGTGGAATTTCCGCTTTTTAGCGGGAGTTTAATGATCTTCGTGCGCCATACTCAGGTACACAATAGTGAGCACCATGAAAATAAACGCTTGTAAGGTAATAACTAAAATATGGAAAATCGCCCAGCCGATTTGAAGTAAACCAGCAGGCACCATCCAGGCAATGCCCGCGCTGAAAATAACGGCGATCAGAATGAACACCATCTCTCCCGCGTACATGTTCCCAAACAATCGCAGACCGAGAGAAAAAGGCTTCGCCAAAAAGCCCACAAACTCAATCGTGAAATTTAAAGGGATAAAAGCCGGATGATTAAACGGAACGAGCGTTAACTCACGAACAAAGCCAAAACCTTTTACCTTAATAGAGTAGTAAACCATTAAGAAAAATACACCAATGGCCATTCCCATGGTGATATTTGGGTCTGTGGAGGGGACAACCTTCTGGTACGGGATACCAAACGCTAGCAACAGTGTTTCAGGGATAAGATCGACGGGTATTAAATCCATAAAATTCATTAAAAACACCCACACAAAGATGGTCAGTGCAAGGGGTGCGATTAATGGGTTTCTACCATGGAACGTATCCCTAACCGTGCCATCAACGAACTCAACGACCATTTCAATCAAGTTAATGAGCCCGGAAGGCGTGTCAGCTGTTGCCTGTTTGGCGACGCGACGAAACAGCCAGCAAAAAATAAATCCAAGGGCCAAGGACCAAAACATAGAATCGACATGAATGGCATTAAAACCCATCGCGGTGGCTTCTTCGCCACCGTGCGCCAGGGTCCACTCGCCGCCAGCACCAACAACATCACCATTGTAGCGCTCATAGCCTTCGGGCAATTTGCCGTAAGTGAGATTGGTTAGGTGGTGCTTAATGTACCCCGCAACCGTCAACTCGCTTCCATTTGCCGCCATGTTAATAATATCCTACGTTTTTGATCTTTAGGTCCGACGGCTCGCAACCACCATTCCACATGCAGCCACCGCAATATAAGTCGCCGTGCCCGACAACGTGACACCTGGACTCGCGTTGGGGAATAATCCAAACCAAAGCGCAAATCCGGTACCACTTAACACTAATTTTCCCAGCGCTAAAGTTATCGCGTGTGCCGGTGCACGATTAGCACTGCCTCGCACTACAAACCACACCTGCGGCAACCCGGCTATTAAGCCTCCGACAACAAAGGCGATGCCAACGGAGGGCGCCGCAATCACTGTAAGCACCAAGGCAATACACACGGTGCTTACCAGTGCGAATACTTGGACGGTCAAGGCTGCTCGTAATACGTAGCGCCAAGGGTTGCGGATGGCTTTGTCAGCGTCAGGCCATATCATCCATTGCGCCCTGTTGATGCGCTCTCTGGCAAGCGCGCGAGTGTAGGCGAAATCTGCATTCGCTTCAACTCGGATACATCAACGAATTCGGTTCAAAATACCATCGAGTTCATCAAGGGTTGTGTAATTGATGACTAATTTACCGCGACCAGTTTTTGCATGCGCAATCGTAACCGATGCTCCCAATTTACCCGCAAGATCCCGCTCTAACTTCGTTATATTAGGGTCAACAGGGCTATTTTTTTGATCTACCGTGCTCTGAGAAGCCAACAGGGACTTAACTAGGGATTCGGTTTGACGCACCGACAACGCGCCATTGACGACTTGCTTTGCCGCCTTCACCTGTTGCGGACCTTCCAGCGCCAACAATACCTTTGCATGGCCCGTATCTAGCTGACCGGTTTCCACCAATTGTCGAGCATCAGCTTCCAGCAATAAAAGGCGCATAAGATTCGCTATCGCTGGCCGTGATTTACCCACACGCTCTGCCACCTGAGCCTGACTAAGCTCAAACTCCTGTTGCAGGCGCTTTAACGCCAAAGCTTCTTCAATAGCATTAAGATTTTGTCGTTGAATATTCTCTATCAGCGCCATCGCTATGGCTGATTCGTCACTAACCTCGCGAACAAGCGCGGGAATACGATCTATGCCGGCCAATTGGCTGGCACGCCAGCGTCGCTCACCAGCAATAATTTCCCACCTTTTATCGCTAACAGGCCGAACAACAATGGGTTGCATAACACCATCGGTACGAATGCTGGCTGCCAATTCATTGAGAGAACTCGCATCAAATTCGCGTCTTGGCTGATATTTACCTCGTTGAAGCTGGTCTAGGGGGATAAACCGCAACCCATTGGACTGTGACTCAGGGCCTTCTGAGAATTCTGCGGGTGTAGTGACCGAGGGGACCTCAGTTCTTGCTGCCCCAATCAATATATCCAAGTCTTTTGCTAAGCGTTTTCGGCGAGAAGTCACTAAAAATCCTTTAAAAACAGTTAAATATGATTCATTGTCGCTTTATGAATTCTCCAGCCAAGGCAGAATAAGCCCGAGCCCCGGTCGAGTAACGGTCGTAAAAAAGTGCCGGTTGGCCATGACTGGGCGCTTCGGCCAATCGTATATTGCGAGGGATGACTGTACGGTACACTAAATTCTCAAAGTGTTTGTGAAGTTGTGCCGATACCTCGCCCGTAAGCGAGTTTCGGGGGTCGTACATCGTTCGCAAAATCCCCTCAATTTTGAGGTCCGGATTCACCGTATCAGCTACTCGCCTGATTGTGTTAAGCAGCGCAGATAAGCCCTCTAAGGCAAAATACTCACATTGCATCGTAATGAGCACAGAATTTGCTGCCACTAACGCATTAACCGTGAGCATACTCAGTGAAGGCGGGCAATCAATAATGACAAAATCATATCGAAAACCGGTTGCCAACGCGTCTTTTAATCGTTTTTCTCGGTCAGATACATCCAGAAGCTCAACCTCGGCAGCGGTAAGATCGCGATTTGCTGGCACTATAGCGTAACCGTTACCCCCTGCCTCGACGGCAACCTGATTTAGCGGCGTGCCCTCTACAAGTAGATCGTAACTGGAATACTCCACTTCGTGTTTGTCAACGCCCGACGACATGGTCGCATTGCCTTGCGGATCGAGATCGACCAATAAAATTGAACGGCCCATTGCCGCAAGACATGCCGCCAAATTAACACTGGTTGTCGTTTTTCCGACACCGCCTTTCTGGTTGGCAACAGCTATGGCCTTCATACGCTAGTGACCTGTTTTGGTTGACATTCAACCAGTGTTCGAACGCCATCAACACCGGGTACGTTGAGATTATGAACTTCTAACTGGGCATATCGGCCGGCATATTGCTGTTGCATTTGGGCGATTTCATTATGTACGAGTGCAGACTTCATAGCTAAGAACTTACCATTTGATGATAGTAAATGCTCACAAACAGCCACCATATCCGAAAGTGATGCAAACGCTCGACTAACAACACAGTCATAACGCATTGACGGTCGGTAAGTTTCTACGCGCGATTCAATAATGTCTACATGTGATAACTGTAATTGGGTCTTCACCTGAAACAAGAAGCGGGTTTTCTTGCCATTGCTATCAAGAAGAGAAAAATGACAGTCGGGCCGAAATATAGCTAAAGGTATTCCAGGTAACCCCGCACCGGTTCCCACATCAATCACTCGCGGTTGGGTTATCCAGGGCAGGATAGCGACACTATCGAGCAGGTGTTTGCTTACCCATTCTTGACGGCTCTTAATTGCAGTTAAATTGTAGGCGCGATTCCAGCGTTCCATTAACACTAAATACGCCTGTAGTTGTTGGTATTGCTCTTCGTTGCAGTCAATGCCTAAAGACTGCAAACCAAAGCGTAATTGGTGCTCAGTGTCAGGCATTGACTACGCGTGCTGTGCTACCGCGTTTCTTCAAATGAACCAATAACAAGGAGAGAGCGGCTGGTGTTACCCCAGAAATACGGCTGGCTTTGGCAAGCGTAGTCGGTCGCGCCGCTATTAGTTTTTGACGAATTTCATTGGATAACCCATCAACCAGGAGGTAATTAATATTATCAGGGATTGGGGTCTCTTCGTGACGTTGCAAACGCTCGATCTCTTCTTTTTGACGATCGATATAACCCGCATATTTGATTTGAGTTGTTACCTGTTCCGCAACCCGCCCGTCAATCTCTGCGGCAGGCGCGCCGCTCAATCTAGCCACGTCGTCGTAACTTAATTCAGGGCGACGCAACAAATCGGCAAGAGAATATTCGCGAGACAGCGGTTTACTAAGCTTGGTATTCACTTGGTGAGTAGAATCACCGGTAGGGTGTACATAGGTACGCTCCAAACGAGCGACCTCATGGTTAATAGCTTCAAGTCGCTTCTCGAATCGGGCAAAATTTTCATCACTGACGAGCCTCAAAGAGTGCCCCAAAGCGGTTAATCGAAGGTCGGCATTATCTTCACGCAAAAGCAAGCGATACTCAGCACGCGATGTAAACATCCGGTAGGGTTCTTGAGTTCCTAAAGTAACCAAATCATCGATCAGTACGGCAATATAAGCCTGATCACGACGCAGTTCCCATGCGATCTCACCACGCGAATGACGCGCTGCATTGGTTCCAGCGACCAATCCTTGAGCAGCAGCCTCCTCATAACCCGTAGTACCGTTAATCTGACCCGCAAAAAATAATCCCTGCACCGCGCGAGTTTCTAACGAGTGCTTAAGATCACGAGGATCAAAATAATCATACTCGATGGCATAGCCGGGTCGGGTAATATGCGCGTTTTCAAGCCCCCTAATGCTGTGCACAAGGTCCAGCTGCACATCAAAAGGCAAGCTCGTAGAAATACCGTTGGGGTAGAGCTCCGTGGTTGTAAGACCCTCTGGCTCGATAAAAATCTGATGCGCATCTTTGTCGGCAAAACGATGAATCTTATCTTCGATACTTGGACAATAACGCGGCCCAGTACCCTCAATAACACCGCTGAACAAAGGTGACCTGTCAAGTCCAGCGCGAATAACATCATGCGTTTTGTTGTTGGTATGAGTTATCCAGCAGCAGCGTTGTTCGGGGTGTGTCTCTACCGACCCGTACAAGGACATCACCGGCCGAGGTTCATCACCCCATTGTTCGGCCATGACCGAGAAATCGACTGATCGAGCGTCAATTCGAGGGGGGGTCCCCGTTTTCAACCGTTCTGTACGCGGACACAACTCTCTGAGTCTATCTGCCAGACTTATCGAGGCGGGATCACCTGCCCGTCCACCAGAAGACTGTTCCAAACCTACGTGGATTTTCCCTCGTAAGAACGTACCCGCAGTAAGAACAACGGTTTTACCTTTGAATATAAGACCCGTGAGGGTTCGCGCACCTGTCACGCGAGTCCCTTCGATAAGAATGTCCTCTACCGAATCCTGAAAAACCGATAAGTGAGGCTGATTTAACAACCGCTGCCGGATGGCGTTGCGGTACAGCACCCTGTCTGCTTGGGCGCGAGTGGCGCGCACTGCCGGGCCTTTGCGTGCATTAAGAACACGGAACTGAATTCCCGCTCTGTCTGTCGCCCAGGCCATAGCACCACCGAGAGCATCGATCTCTCGGACTAAATGACTTTTGCCTATGCCGCCAATAGCAGGGTTGCAAGACATCTGGCCTAAGGTGTCGATGGCGTGTGTTAGCAACAATGTTTGAGCACCAGTACGAGCCGCCGCAAGAGCAGCTTCTGTTCCAGCGTGACCGCCACCGATGACAATTACATCGTAATGCTTAGGATAGTCAGTCATTACAAGGCCTGTACCTGTAGAAAGAGATCAGATCAAAATCGGGCACGCAGTATAAATGCTGCTATGGGTGTCAGGAAGCATACTTTGTTGTTTTTTTGACCAGTTACTGCGGTGTGTAAACACCCCATTTTCGGTGATTACACGCACTGATGGCGGTCTGTTAGCTGCTAAAGCTGATACATGAATAATAAAGTAAATAAATTTTTATGAGTAAGTAAGACATGTAAATATTGTTGTTATTAGAGGACCTTTAAATCGTTGATAACAGCCATTAGCTATTGTTTTTATTATAGTTTTTCTTTTTATAAATACATGGTTTATCAACCTTAAACGTCGGTATTTTTGCTGAGTTGATTGTGCACAAAGCTTGCTTGAATTGATGCTTAGTGCCTCTAGAAAAATATCTACAGCGCTCTCCACATGGCGTTACACAAGTCTTTCCACAGGGGATTGGGTAATGGGGGTACCGTGGCGTCACCGATTGGTCTTGTTAGCACAGTTGTGGACAGTTATGTGAATAGAGGCAAGCGAGTTTGTGATTAACCGTGTATGAACGTGAAAACGCCTGGTTATTTCCCAATACAGAAGGTGCTAAAGATCTCCCCCAAAAGTGCATCGCTGGTTACCTTGCCAGTTATTGATGCGAGTTGATCATGAGCAAGTCGAAGGTCCTCTGCGAGTAATTCGCCAGCACCCGATGCGATAAATTGACTGTGTGCCTCGCTCAATGTGGTTAGCGCGTTATCCATCGCAGTAATATGGCGTTCTCGGGCACTAAATAGGGATGTTGTCTGGCTTTGCGTAATGCCCAGTGTTTCGAGTAAAACTGTTTTTAGTTCCTGAATGCCTTCACCGTTTTTTGTTGATAGCGCGACACAGGATGCTCCACTTTTTGGTGATGGCTTACAAAGGCCCGGCGTTCGTCCTGTTATGTCAATTTTATTCAATACCGTAATGATATTAGTTTGCCCAGATAGCACTTCTGTAGGATCGGTACAGCTGTCATCAATTACATGTAACGTTATGTCGGCGTGCGTAATAGCTTGTTTAGCTCGTTTGACCCCTTCTTGTTCAATAATATCGCCGCTGTCTCTCAGGCCCGCAGTGTCGGTGAGACGAATCGGTACGCCGTTGATATTAATTTGCTCTCTGACGATGTCGCGTGTTGTGCCAGGTTGATCAGTGACGATTGCAACCTGATCACCGGCAAGCACATTCATTAAGCTACTTTTTCCGGCATTGGGTTTGCCTGCTAAAACGACTGTAGCACCATGACGGTAAATGACTCCTTGCCTAGCTGTTTCGCGAAGGTTCAAGCCCGTCTGCAAAATATTATCCAGCTGCGACGCTACCTTCCCATCAGACAAGAAATCTATTTCTTCTTCTGGGAAGTCGATAGCGGCTTCTACGTAGATACGTAGTTCCAGTAATTGCTGGGCGAGTAAGGTAACTTTTTCGGAGAAGTCACCGCGTAGCGATGCCTGTGCTTGGCGTGCCGATGTTTCGGTGCTGGCACTGATGAGGTCGGCTATAGCTTCGGCTTGTACAAGGTCAAGTTTGTCGTTGAGAAAGGCACGTTCCGAAAATTCTCCTGCGCGGGCTTCGCGAGCACCAAGCGTTAAGCATCGTCTTAATAGTAGTGTTAAGACGAGTTGGCCGCCATGACCGTGTATTTCTACAACGTCCTCGCCGGTAAAAGAAGCAGGCCCCGGAAAAAAGATGAGCAATCCGCTATCAATCACGCGGTTTTGCTCGTCTAGAAAGTCACAATAATGCGCATATCTAGCGGAGAGTTTTTGCCGGTTTGTTAGTGTCAGTCCGATGTTTCGACTCAGTGGTCCCGATAATCGCAAAATCCCAACGCCGCCAGTGCCGTTGGGTGTGGCAATGGCGACGATAGTGTCCGTATCTAGCGATTGTTGCTGACTCATTTCGGTATCAGCCCAGCGTTGGAGGGCTTAGGCTTTGGTGCCTTCGCGTTCAATACGTCGGGTAATTACCCACTGTTGCGCCATTGAGAGTAAGTTATTTACCACCCAGTAAAGTACTAGTCCCGCGGGGAACCATAAGAAGAAGAATGTAAACACAACAGGCAACCACTGCATAATTTTGGCTTGCATGGGGTCAGGTGGTGGTGGGTTCAGTTTCTGCATAAAAAACATTGAAGCGCCCATCAGTAGCGGCAGCACAAAATACGGATCCATCACTGATAAATCATCGATCCACAAGGCAAAGGGCGCCTGGCGAAGCTCAACTGATTCCATTAATACCCAGTACAGCGCAATAAATACGGGCATTTGAATAAGGATAGGAAGGCAGCCACCCATGGGATTTATTTTTTCCTTCTTATACAGCTCCATCATGGCTTGTGATTGTTTTTGCTTGTCCTCTGCGTATTGTTCGCGAATGCTCTGCATTTTGGGCTGCACTTTGCGCATTTTGGCCATTGACTTGTAACTTGCCGCTGATAATTGGAAGAACGCACCTTTCACTAAAACGGTCAGTAAGATAATGGCAAGACCCCAATTGTTCACAAGCGATTGAATCTTAGTGAGCAACCAGAAAAGCGGTTGCGCTATCCACCACAGCCAACCGTAATCTACAGTCAGCTCGAGGTGCGGTGATATTTCAGCAAGCGCGTATTGATCTTTTGGACCAACATAGAGTCGCGCACGGTAGTGACCTTGTGTACCCGGATCTACAGTGAGAGTTGGGCTAGTAAATCCTGCCAAATTAACTCCTGCGGCAGTTTGGCGTGCGAAATACTTATGGGTTCTATCCGGTGATGGCACCCAGGCACTTAAGAAGTAGTGTTGTAGGAGTGCAATCCAGCCGCCCTCTTGGTCGGCCTTCCAGGATTCGTCGGCTAAATCACCAAAGCTAAATTTCTTAAATCGGTCGTCGTCGGTGGTCGTAGCGGCACCTAAGAACGGCTGCATACCAAAACCACTGGAGTCAGCACCTGGCGGAAGGGAGCTATCGCGTTTCAGTTGAGCAAAAGGGGTAGCTTCCCAACGGCTGTCGCTATTATTGCTAATCGTATAGTTCACATCGATCAGATAGCTGCCGGGATGGAAGGTAAACGTTTTCACAACGTGTATATCGTCGTTAGTTCCTTGTAACGTTAATGCGACGTCTAACGGCGAGTTGTCAGTGAGCGTGTAGAGCGAGTTGTCAGTGGTATAAGAAGCGCGCTCGGGTGTGTCAAATCCATTTTTGCCGACAAAACCGCTCTGTGCGACGTAAGTGCGTACTTGGTTTTGCTCGAGTATGACAAAAGGAACGTCTGGATTATCAATTGTTTCAGGGAAGGCAGGTAACGCCGTTTCGATGATATCGCCACCCTTTAGATTGATTACTACTTCAAGGGCGTCGGTTTTTACAGTTACAAAGTGGTTGGTCGTGACAGGGAAATCTTGAGCTGGTTCCAGATTGGCGACGTCTGGGAGATCCTGTTCAATACTTTCGTCAACGTTAACCGGCGAAAGCTCTTCGATCGTTGTTGTCGTTTCGGTTACTGTGCCTGCTGTTAACCTTGGTCGATCGGCTTGGTTCCGGTTGGCCTCTTTAAAGGCCGTCCATTCGCCCAAGAGCATAATGCTCAAGAGGAGACTAGCTGCGATGAGCAGATAACGCTGAATATCCATAATAAAAACTGCTTTTAATCAGTAGAGAGTGGGTCGGTTTCTGGTACCGGATCATACCCCCCTTCATGCCATGGGTGACACCGGCTGATTCGACATAGTGTGAGCCAAATTCCTTTTAATGCCCCATGACGTTTAATCGCTAGCTCACCGTATTCTGAACAGGTGGGATGAAAACGACATGTTCGTCCGATCCATGGGCTTAAAAATAGTTGGTAAGACTTAATAATAAGGAGCAATAGACGCGTAGGCAGGGCTTTTACGGTTGGCATAGTTCAACCTGCACGGATCTTATTGTGAAGTTTTTGCCAGAGGTTTGAGAGTTGCTCCCGTATATCGTGGTTAGTCAGAGTACCTAAGTCACCTCTCGCTAGGAACACGATGTCTAAGGCAATGTTGGGAGGTTGGCACCTGAAAAATTCCCGCACAATCCGTTTAATTCGATTGCGTTGCACTGCTGTGCGTACGTGCTTTTTGGCAACGATCAATCCCAGTCGAGAGCCTTTGGTCTCGTTGGTACGTGCTAAGACAAGTGCGTGGCGTGTGGAAGCGCGAAACTCGCCAACATGAAAAACACGACCGAAGTCGTGTTTTGTAAGGAGTCTAGATTGTCGAGGAAATGACTGAAACGTGCTCACAGTCTTTTCCTGTCGTTCCGTCTGAATGCTGATTTATGCAGAGAGCCGGCGGCGACCGCGAGCGCGACGACGTGCTAGTACTTGGCGACCGTTTTTAGTCGCCATTCGAGCGCGGAATCCGTGGGTGCGCTTGCGCTTGAGCACGCTTGGCTGAAAGGTACGCTTCATAACAACAAACCTGTGAGTGATATGGCATTAATGGGGCGCGGAGTATAGTGATTATGCGGGCTGCTTACAAGCGTTAGTGGCCGGACGGTGGTGTTTACGTGCTTTGAAGTAAAAAACCCAAAAAACTTTTCAGTGAGTATTTACTAACCAGTAAGGCCCTGTAAACACGAGTTTGCGGCCCGTTGCTCGGATTTTTCCAGTGCAATTTAAATCGTTTGCTAAAACAATAAACACAGGATATCCACAAAAATTAATTTTTAATTGTTGAAATTGATGTTTGTTTTGTGTAGGCCAAATTAAATTTATAAGTGTATGTTTTTTATAGAAATAAAAAGTTTGAAACCAGCGTTAATTTGTGGATAACTGTTGCAAACCGCAGCCAATATTGCGTTTTTTTCCCAGCGCGCGTTTTCCTGGTTCAACCACGAGTAAACGAAAACCCACGAAATGAAACAGATAACAAGAGTGGAGTACGCAGTAAAGTGACAGTTCAGCCCTTATCAACCGATTCTTGGCAGTATTGCTTAACACGGTTACGTGGAGAGATACCCTTACAACAATTCAATACGTGGATCAGACCGTTGCAAGCGGTAGAGAGCGACGGTGAACGAGGCCTGACGTTGTTGGCACCGAATCGGTTTATCAGAGATTTTGTCGAGGATAAATTCGGTGCCTTGATCGGCGCGTTTTATCAAGAAGTTGCGTCTCAGGGCGCTGAGCAGTTAACCATCATTGTGGCAGATGTTGGAACGACAGCACGAAGCGATGAATCAAACAATGTGAATGGGTATTTCCAGCAAGGGAGAGAAGGGGGGACGACGGCAAGGGCCGATGCGTTGTCGGTGATGCAAAGTGCGCCAAGCAGCGCGATTAATCAGGGTGTTGGTAATAAAGTATTACCCGCAACGAGCGATCTTTTGGGTATACCCGATATCGCTGCCAAGGCGCGGCAGGCCGGGCCAAAAAGCTACGTCAACGCGAGGCCGCAAGAAAATTACCCCCACCGGCGCGGCGATGCACGCCACGCCCCACCTTTCTCGCCACCGTCTCCGTCACATCTCCCGCATCATCAACACAACTTGGTTGAGAGCTACACGTTTCAGTCGTTCGTGGAAGGTAAAAGCAATCAGCTAGCATTGGCGGCGTCGCAACAAGTGGCCGAAAACCCTGGAGATTCTTACAACCCGCTGTTCTTGTACGGCGGCGTAGGTTTGGGCAAAACCCATTTGATGCACGCTATTGGCAACGCGTTGTTACGTAAAAACCCTTCCGCGCGAATTGTATACCTGCACTCAGAACGTTTCGTTGCTGACATGGTGAAAGCGTTACAACTCAATGCGATAAGCGATTTCAAACGTTATTATCGATCGGTTGACGCGTTGCTTATCGACGATATCCAATTTTTTGCTAATAAAGATAGATCGCAAGAAGAGTTCTTTCATACGTTCAATGCATTACTCGAGGGCGGTCAGCAAATGATCCTTACATGCGATCGTTACCCTAAGGAAATAGAGGGTCTCGAAGAACGTTTGAAGTCACGGTTTGGTTGGGGTCTGACGGTTGCGGTAGAGCCACCTGAATTGGAAACCCGCGTTGCAATCCTGATGAAAAAAGCTGAGCAATCCAAGATCGATTTATCGCCGGAAGCGGCTTTTTTTATTGCCCAACGTATTCGATCGAATGTTCGCGAGTTAGAGGGAGCTCTCAAACGCGTGATTGCTAGTGCTAACTTTACGGGCCGGCCGTTTGATATTGATTTGATCAAGGACAGTTTAAAGGATTTACTAGCGCTTCAAGATCGACAGGTGAGCCTTGATAATATTAAGAAAATTGTTGCCGGGTATTATAAAATAAAGGTGTCGGACCTTATGTCAAAGCGACGTAGTCGGTCGATTGCGCGCCCGCGTCAGATGGCTATGGCGTTAGCGAAAGAACTGACGAATCATAGCTTGCCCGAAATAGGCGACAGCTTTGGTGGTAGAGACCACACGACAGTGTTGCATGCTTGTCGTAAGATTAAGGAATTGCGCGAAAGCAACACGGATATTCGCGAGGACTATAAAAATCTGCTGCGCTCGCTAACGACGTAAATGGCTGTCGAAGGTGAGGGCAACCGTTTGGCCTGGAGCAATCAGCACAATGAAATTTACTATTTCTCGAGACGCACTGATCAAGCCACTTAATTTGGTGGCTGGCGTGGTGGAGCGACGTCAAACATTACCCATTCTATCTAATGTATTGTTGAGTTTAGAGGGTAATCAATTGTCGCTGACCGGCACCGACTTGGAAGTTGAGTTAGTGGGACGAGTCGAGTTAACCAGTCCGGGTGTTGACGGTGATGTGACGGTGCCGGCCCGAAAATTGGTGGATATCTGTAAAACACTCCCTGATGGTTCCGAAATAGAATTCACGGTTGAGGCAGGGAAAGCCACAGTTAAAGCGGGGCGCAGTCGCTTTACGTTGTCCACCTTGCCCGCTTCAGAGTTTCCATCGGTGGAAGAAGGGCAGGGTGAGTTGTCGTTAGAGCTTCCTCAATCTTTGGTCAAGCGGTTAATAGAGCGGACAGCGTTCGCAATGGCTCAGCAAGATGTGCGCTATTATTTGAACGGTATGCTGCTTGAGATCCGATCCGGGCGCTTACGGATGGTAGCGACAGACGGTCACCGTTTGGCGTTATGCACGGCACCAGAGGCAGTGGATGCAGGCGACGCTGCTGTTATCATTCCCCGAAAAGGTGTGCTGGAACTGTCCCGCTTACTCGAGGGCGATGCTAACGTTCGTCTTGTGATTGGCAGTAATCATGTTCGTGCGAGCAACGAACAATACACGTTTACTTCTAAGCTGGTAGACGGCAAATTTCCGGAATACGAGCGTGTGCTACCAAAATCGCCCGATAAATCAGTCGTTGGAGATCGCCTCGAATTGAAGCAAGCTTTTACGAGAACGGCGATTTTATCGAATGAAAAATACCGGGGGGTGCGTCTTAAGCTGTCATCCGACGCTCTAGAAATCACGGCAAATAACCCAGAGCAAGAACAGGCTGAGGAGGTTGTTAGTGTTGAGTATCAAGGCGATAACCTTGAGGTAGGCTTCAATGTAAGCTATTTGCTAGATGTATTGTCGGTGCTCGATGGAAAAAAGGTGCGCTTGTCATTGGCGGACTCAGCAAGCAGTGCGCTACTCGAAGAGGCGGAGGCAGGTGACTCCCTTTATGTCGTTATGCCTATGCGGCTTTAATGACAGAGGGGCGTTTCGCTTAGCTCCAGAATTATTTGTTTAGCACTCAAATTGCATATTGAATCACTGGCGCTTTCGGGGCTCCGTAATCTGGCTGCTGCGCGATTGTCGTTTCACTCCGCCGGTAACTTGTTCTACGGTGTTAATGGCAGTGGCAAGACAAGCCTTTTAGAGGCAATTCATTTGTTGGCAGTGGGCCGGTCTTTCCGCAGCCATCTCGTGAGACCCGTAATTTCCCACGCTGAAAATAAGTGCCTTGTACAGGCGCGGGTGTTGTCTGGCGCGTCTCGTCATTCTCTCGGGGTAGAGCGACAGAAAGCAGGTGGCGCACTATTGCGAGTCAACGGGGAGACCGTAAGTTCTTATGCGCCGGTGGCTGCGGTATTACCGATCGTGTTGCTCGACACACAAAGTCTCGACTTGATTCATGGGGGTCCAGAGACCCGGCGCAAATATGTAGATGCCACATTGTTCCACGTGGAACAAAACTTTCTGGGTGTGTGGCGGCGCTACGTGCGGGCATTAAAGCAGAGGAATGCAGGGCTACGTCGTGGTATCATTGACAGCGATGGGGTGTGGCTTGATGAGCTTGCCCGTGCTGGTGATGTGTTGGCTGAGTCGCGTGCTTCTATGGTGGCGCAGCTTGGTTCTCGGTTCGGGGAGATAGCGGCTGGCTTATCTCCGTCGCTTGAGGGCGTTGAATTACAGGTGCGCAGGGGATGGGATTCATCTATGTCGCTGCGCGAGGCACTGGAAAAATCAGTCCCTAGTGACAGAGATCGAGGTTTCACGCAGGTTGGGCCACATCGCGCAGATATTCGGATTCGCCTTGGGGGGCGGGCCGCTTCGGATAATTTATCGAGAGGTCAGTCAAAGCTTGTGCTGTCGGCGCTGAAGTTAGCCCAAGGAAAAGTGTTGACAGAATTAGCTGCAACGCCTCCAGTGTGCTTGGTGGATGACATCGTCGCAGAATTGGACCAGTCGCATGCCGAGCGTGTGTGTGGTCTGCTTGCTGACCAAGGCGGGCAGGTTTTTATGACCGCGGTAGAGCAGCAGTCATTGAGGCGCTTTTGGCCGAATGAAATGTTTAAAATGTTCCACGTGGAACACGGTTTTATACAGGCGGTGACGGATTGATTTCTGATTGCCTGCACAAGTGGAAAACACCATGACTGATAACGAAAATTCGACTACTCATACAGAATATGATTCGTCCAGCATTAAGGTTCTTAAGGGCTTAGATGCTGTTCGCAAGCGCCCAGGCATGTATATTGGTGATACCGATGACGGCACCGGCCTGCACCATATGGTTTTCGAGCTGGTTGACAACTCGATTGATGAGGCCCTTGCTGGCCATTGCAGCCAGATCGACGTGGTTATTCACCCCGACGAATCTGTAACGGTTGCCGATGATGGTCGAGGAGTTCCCACTGAGGTGCACGAAGAGGGCGTTTCAGCTGCCGAAGTTATCATGACGGTTTTGCATGCCGGCGGTAAGTTCGATGACAACACCTACAAAGTGTCTGGTGGTCTGCATGGGGTTGGCGTATCGGTGGTTAATGCGCTTTCTGAACATTTACAGCTAACCATTCGCCGACAAGGCAAACTGCACGAGCAAATTTACCGCCATGGTGTGCCTGATGCGCCTCTGGCGGTCGTTGGTGAAACTGACAGTACCGGTACGGCAGTGCGATTTAAGCCATCTGCCGATACATTTTCAAATATTGAGTTTCACTTTGATATTCTGGGGAAGCGCCTGCGGGAGCTTGCCTTCCTTAACAGTGGCGTGAAAATAGTGCTCAACGACGAGCGCTCAGGTAAAAGTGAAACCTACTGCTATGACGGAGGGTTAAATGCCTTCGTTGACTTCCTTAACCACGGTAAAACCACCATCAATCGCGTTTTCCATTTTCAAGAAGAGGCTGATGGTGGGGTGGGTGTAGAAGTTGCCTTGCAGTGGAATGATAGCTTCTCTGAAAACATTTTTTGTTACACCAATAATATCCCCCAGCGGGATGGCGGCACACACCTCGCTGGTTTTAGAGCCGCGTTAACCCGATCTCTAAACGCTTATATTGAGCGAGAAGGTCTGGCTAAAAAAGCCAAAGTGAATACAACCGGAGATGATGCCCGAGAGGGTTTGACGGCCATCATTTCTGTGAAAGTCCCCGACCCAAAGTTTTCGTCTCAAACAAAAGACAAACTTGTCTCAAGCGAGGTGAAAACCGCCGTTGAGCAATCTATGGCTGCAAAATTCAACGAATTCCTCTTAGAAAGCCCCCAGGACGCTAAGCAGGTCGTTGGCAAGATGCTCGACGCTGCCAGGGCCCGAGAGGCAGCCCGTAAGGCACGAGAGATGACACGGCGTAAAGGTGCATTGGATATTGCAGGCTTGCCAGGTAAGTTGGCGGACTGTCAGGAACGCGACCCAGCTTTGTGCGAGCTATATCTTGTTGAGGGAGACTCGGCAGGCGGTTCCGCCAAACAGGGTCGAAACCGCAAGTTTCAGGCAATTTTGCCCCTGAAAGGCAAAATTTTAAACGTTGAAAAGGCTCGCTTCGATAAAATGCTAGGTTCAGCAGAGGTGGGCACTATTGTAACAGCGCTCGGCTGTGGAATCGGCAAGGACGAATTTGACCCTGATAAGCTCCGCTACCACAGTATCATTATTATGACTGACGCTGATGTAGACGGCTCGCATATCCGCACTTTATTACTGACCTTCTTTTTCCGGCAAATGCGCGAACTTATTGAGCGCGGGCACGTCTATATTGCTCAACCCCCTTTGTACAAAATCTCGCGCGGTAAAAGCAGCCAATATTTGAAAGATGAGCCGGCTCTGGAGACCTACCTAACCGAAAACGCCATTGATGGCGCCGCATTGTATCCCAATGCTGAGGCGCCGGGCATTTCTGGAGAAGGATTGGCAGATCTGATTAATCAATTTCAATCTGTTGAGCGCACCATTAATCGCTTATCACGGGTATACCCTCCGGCTGTGCTATGGCAACTGCCCTATTTGGCTGCTCTCAGTGTTGATCAACTGATGAGCCAAGAGGCTGTGCAAAAGCTATCTTACGAGCTAAGTGAGCGCCTACTAACCGCCGCTGAGAAGGGCACTGAATTTGCTGTACGCGTTGAGCAAGATTCCGAACGCGGTCACTTTTATCCGGTTATTCGACAGACATCACATAGCTTGGCTACTGATTTCCCACTTCAGCAGGCATTTTTCGCCAGCAAAGAGTACGCTGCGATGGTTAAGTTGGGTGAGTCGGTACGCGGACTTATCGAGCCCGGCGGCTACTTCAAACGCGGTGAGAAAGTTTTTGCGACAGACGACTTTGCAGCAGGCCTTGAATGGTTACTCGGTGAAGCAAGAAAGGGCGTGTCTATACAACGCTATAAAGGTCTTGGTGAGATGAACCCGGATCAGTTGTGGGAAACAACTATGGATCCCGATGTTCGCCGCATGCTAAAGGTAACTATCGAAGACGCTATTCTGGCGGACCAAATGTTCACAACGCTCATGGGTGACGACGTTGAACCGCGACGAGAGTTTATTGAGGCCAATGCGCTCGCGGTGGAAAACTTGGATGTCTAGCCAGTAGCAATCAATTGCCGGTTTCATCAATGGCAATTGATAGGTGCTGGTTATCGTTATTCTCGGGGAGGACCTCGAGTTCGCTGGGAAAGGGTTTGTTGGCTTTTTGTGATAACTGTTGGAACCGATCGACTTTGCCATGCAATCCCTGACGGCCCACCATAGCGGTTACCGTTTCATTGTATTTTTTGGTCGCAGTTTGCAGTGAGCTGCCTAACCCCAGCAGTCGCTCTGCAACTAGGCTGACCGAATTGTAAATCTCACCGGCTCGATCGCTAATTTCTCGCGCTTCGGCGTTGCTGCGCTCAATCATCCAGAGGTTGGATACCGTACGCAAAATAGGCATGAGCGTTGTGTGTGACACCATCACAACCCCTTTCTGGTAGCCGTAACTAAACAGGTCACGGTGGTGTTTCATCACCTCGATGTAAGCAGGCTCAACGGGCATAAACATCATGACAAAGTCGGGGCTTGCCATGCCGGGCAACATCGCGTAGTCCTTGCTGGCAAGATTATCAATATGCGCTTTTACCGCGTTGGCGTGTCGCGTTAGTGCCGCCTCGCGCTCCATATCGGTCTCTGCCGCAACCGCGGACTCGTAATCAACAAGGGAGACCTTACTGTCAACAACAAGGTTTTTGCCCTCGGGTAAGCGGATAACAAAGTCTGGTACCAGGCGCTGCCCTGCATCGTCACGAAAGCTCGCCTGAGCATCATAATGCTCACCCGCTCTAAGACCGGCCAACTCCAGGGTTCGCTCAAGTTGAGCTTCTCCCCAGTTACCTACCAATTTTTTGTCGCCTTTGAGTGCCCGTGTGAGGTTGGAGGCATCAGCACTGATGGTGAGGCCTGTTTTCTCAAGAAGTTTGATTTGCTCAGTGAGTGCCGATGAGTTTTGCACCATATCACTGTGTACTTGGTTTACGCGGTGTTGAAAACCATCGATTTTCTCTGCAAGGGGTTTGAGTATGGCGCTTATGTTTTCTTGATTGGTTGCTCGCAGCTCTTTATCACGGGCCGACAAAAATTCGCGGCTCAGGTTTTCAAATTCAGCCTTGAGTTGCTGCTTATTAGACTCAAACAGCTGCGTTTGCTCGCGTAAACTGCGCTCACGCTCTTCTAAACGGGCGGTTAAAGCGCTCATCTCTGCTTGTAATTGGCTATTTTTCTGTGAAATAGCCGACAACTCTTCTTGCCATTGTGAGGCGCGTGCGGCACTTTCTTGCCCCAATTGCTCTGCTACCATGCGCCGTTGCTCTGATTCGGCGAGGCGCCTGGCATTCAGTTCGCTCTGTCTTCTACCGATCAACCAAACCGAACCACCCGAAATCAATACGCTCAGCGCTAGCGCAAGTGCTATTGTGAGTTCGTCGAGCGCCATGATATGGCTCCTTGCAAAAGGCGTAGTTATAGATGCGCTATGTCAGCTACGCTCACAAACTGTTGGCGAAGCTCCTTGAGCAGCAGATAGCGATTATGACGTTGAGCCGTATCATCGGCATTTACCATCACGTGTTCGAAGAACGTATCAACAGCACCGCGAAGCGTAGCGAGTACCTTGAGGGCGCTGCTGTAATCGGCGCTGGCTTGCAGTGGTTTGAGTGCCGTCGCGGATTGTTGCAGTGCGGCAAACAGACCTTGTTCGGCGCCCTCGGTTAAAAGCGCTGTATTTATCTCTCCGTCGAGGGTTACGTTGGATTTGGCCAATATGTTGGCTACGCGCTTGTTCGCGGCAGCAAGCGCCAGCGCCTCGTCGGTTGATGCAAACTCAGCCAGTGCTTTTACTCTTTGATCGATTTCCGATGGCACGTCGATTCCGGTGGCGATCACTGAGCGAAGCACGCCGACACTGATACCTTGGTCTTCGTACCATGCGCGCAATCGATCGATGATGTAGTCGGAAACCGTTTGTGCAGCGCCTGCCTCCAATACATCTTGTGCATAACCCTGCACCGCGTGATCACATAGCGCAGCCAAGCCTATTCCAACCCTGCGCTCAATAAGGATACGAACAATACCTACCGCAGCGCGGCGCAGCGCAAACGGGTCTTTTGATCCCGTGGGTGTTTGACCTATGCCAAAAATACCTACCATCGTATCCAATCGATCTGCAAGCGCGACCGCGGCGCCCTCTGCAGATTCAGGGAGGGCGTCGCCTGCGAACCGCGGCCAGTAATGTTGCTCAATTGCCGACGCGACTGCCTCGGATTCGCCATCATTACGGGCATAATGCGCACCAGCGGTTCCTTGTAGCTCTGGAAACTCAAGTACCATTTCGGATACGAGATCACATTTAGAAAGCAGCGCAGCGCGCTCACTGAGTGCGGCATCAGCACACATGGCGTCTGCCAGCCAGCTGCTTAACTTGACCATGCGCTGAACTTTGTCCCCCAAGGTGCCGAGTTTTTGCTGAAATACCACGCCGTCAAGACGCGTTATACGCTGCTCGAGCGGGGTCTTTTTGTCAGTTTCAAAGAAAAACGCCGCGTCGCTAAGCCGAGGGCGGATCACCTTTTCGTTGCCTTCAATGACCGTGGCTGGGTTCCGGCTTTCTATATTGCTCACTGTGATGAACATTGGGAGCAACTGCTGATCCCTGTCGAGCAAATGGAAGTATTTCTGATGCTCTCGCATCGATGAAATAAGCGCCTCTGCAGGCACCTGAAGAAATGCTTCGTCAAAACTGCCTCTCAAAGCTACCGGCCACTCTACTAAACCGGTGACTTCATCGAGCAGGTCTTCACTGATCACCGCTTTGGCGCCAACCTCTTGGGCAACGCTATTCACTTGTTGTTCAATGAGTTCACGACGTTCATCGAAATTTGCAATTACCCAGTTATCCCTCATAACTTGCGGGTAATCCTGAGCATTGGCGATGACCACCGGATCGGGGGCATGAAAGCGGTGACCATAAGTTATTCGGTCACTGCTGAGCTCAAACAATGACAGCTCGACAACGCTGTCATCGAGTAATGCCACTAGCCACTGAACTGGCCGTAAAAATTCACTTTTTCCACGTCCCCAGTGCATACGTTTTGCCACTGGGATGTTTGCGACGGCCAGCGCAATGACGTCTGCTACAACCTCGGCAGCTCGAGCACCAGTCACCACCCGGTTGATGCCCAAACGTGGGCCTTTGTCGGTATCTACGCTTTCCAGTGCATCGGGGTCGACGCCCTGTTTTTTGGCAAAGCCAATGGCGGCGGGCGACCAATGACCATTAGCATTTTTGGCTGACTGTACCGGTGGACCCAGGACTTGTTCTGTTGAGTCAGGCGCAACCGCATCGAGCTCTGTTACCAAAACCGCCAGCCGCCGGGGCGTCGCAAACCAGTTAATTTGGCCGAATACCAGCGCTTGGTTACTGAGTCCTTCGGCAATACCGTCTCTAAGTGCAAGCGCCATCGTCTGTAAAGGTCCCGCAGGCAATTCTTCGGTGCCGAGTTCGAACAGAAGTGATGTTTTTGAGGCACCGCTCATGACATTTTCTCCAGTGCTTGTGCACGTAAATCGTCATCGGCTTGTGGAAAGCCGAGCGCTGCACGGGCGTCGTAGTAACCCTGAGCAGCTGCCTTTGCAAGGGTTCGGACGCGCAGAATATACCGCTGCCGCTCGGTGACACCGATTGCATGCCGTGCATCGAGCAGGTTAAACGCATGAGAGGCTTTCATAACATGCTCGTAGGCCGGCAAAGGTAGCTTCTTTTCTACTAGACGAATTGCCTCTCGCTCACAGAAATCAAAGGTTGTGAACAATTGGTCGGTATCGGCTTCTTGAAAGTTAAAGGTTGATTGCTCTACCTCGTTCTGATGGAACACATCACCATAGGTCACGGGACCCTGAGGTGTATTTGCCCACACAAGATCGTAAACCGACTCAACATTTTGTAGGTACATAGCGATTCTTTCTAACCCGTAGGTAATTTCGCCCGTTACTGGGAAACACTCTATCCCACCGGCCTGCTGGAAGTAGGTAAATTGCGACACTTCCATACCGTTTAGCCAAACTTCCCAACCTAGGCCCCACGCGCCGAGCGTGGGCGATTCCCAGTTATCCTCAACAAACCGAACGTCGTGTTCGAGTGGGTCTACGCCGACTGCTTTCAAGCTGTCGAGGTACAACTGTTGAAAATTGGGTGGGCTGGGTTTCATAACCACTTGGAATTGATAGTAGTGCTGTAAGCGGTTGGGGTTTTCGCCATAACGCCCATCCGCTGGGCGACGACTGGGTTGTACATAGGCTGCGTTCCAGTTTTCCGGGCCCACTGCGCGTAAAAATGTGGCCGGATGAAAGGTGCCAGCGCCCACTTCCATATCCAAAGGTTGCAGAATCACGCAGCCATGGCTGCCCCAGAAATCCTGCAAGCGCAGAATTAGATCTTGAAAAGTCTCAGGAATCACAATGTGGTCCGGGAAAGATGAATGGAGAATTTAGTATACCTTGCCTAGACGCGGCATAATAATCGACCCGAGCCTGCATCGCGAGACTTCTCTTGGCACACCCGTTATTACAACACTGGCGTAATTGGCTTGTTTTGGCCTTAGTTAAAGCACTGTTATGGCTGTGTTCGCGGTTGCCGTTGGAGACGGCGCGCCGCCTTGGCCGATGGCTTGGCGACTGCTATTGGGCTCTTGATACGCGTGGTCGCCGTATCGCCGAGCGCAATATCGCGCTGGCTTATCCCGGTTTAAATAGCAATGCCCAAGCGGCTTTGGTTCGCGATACATTGCGAGAAACGGGCGCGTTGGTGACCGAAATGGGTCATGTGTGGTTGTTACCTTGGTCACGATCGTCACAGCTAATCCAAGAAGTTGAAGGCGTGGAGGCGGTCAGTGATGCCATAGCGAGTGGCCGCGGCGTTGTGGTGTTAGGGCCTCACCTTGGAAATTGGGAGGTCTTAGGTCTGCATTTGGCAACACTGGGAGCAATGGTTGCATTATTTGCCCCGCCAAAAATTTCCAGTTTGGGTCAATTAATAAAAACAGCGCGTGAACGAAGCGGTGGCGAGCTGGTACCCACGACGCCCAGAGGGATAGCGGCTATTACTAAGAGTGTGAGAAAGGGTGGTATTTCCGGTATTTTGCCCGATCAGGTTCCGGATACCGAGGTAGGTGCGAGCAATGTGCCGTTTATGGGCGTGCCTTGCGCGACCGCTGCATTGGGAGTCAACTTGATTAATCGTTCCAATGCGCTCGCATTTATGGGTGCCGCCTATCGGGTTCCTGGTGGTTTTAAAGTCTGCTACGTTCCCGCACCTCAGGCCCTTTATGTAGACGATCAGGTAAAGGCACTTACGGCAATGAATCAGGCCGTTGAGCAATTAGTTAGCGGCTGGGATGCTCAATACCAGTGGCTTTATAAACGGTTTCGCACTCAGCCTCGGGGTGATGTTGATCACTACCGAAATTTGAGCGCGCCACGAACGCCGGAGTATTGATGAAACAATTTGGTGGCAAGCTCATTGCCGGGGCAATCGGCTTCTTAGTATTGGGGCCCGTTGGGTTGCTGTTCGGGTTGGCAATTGGTCACGCTTTTGATCGTGGGCTTTGGCAAGCCTTGCAAGCGGCTAGCCCAGATGCCCTTGCTGCCGTGCAGCGACAATTCTTTGACACGACCTTTACGCTACTTGGCTACGTGGCAAAGGCCGATGGCAGGGTCAGTGAGGCTGAGATTGCGCAAGCAGAGCAGGTTTTCCGACAACTGCGCCTTAATCCTTCGCAGCGACAGGCAGCGATTCTCAAGTTTAAAGAGGGCAGTGTTGCCGGTTTTGATCCTCATGCAACCGTTGCCGCTTTTGCCGACAAAGTTGGTTCGCGTCGACAGCTACAGCAAACGCTATTCCTTTTTTTGGCAACCATGGCTCTCGCCGATGGTGATTTACACGCGCCTGAGCGTGAGGCCTTGCACAGAATTGCAGCGCTCCTGGGTGTCTCGTCCATTGAAGTAGATCGGCTTGTCTCTATGCTCCTGGCTCAAGCACGTTTTCACAGCCGCAGTTTTGGTGGTGATTTTCGTGGTCGGTCGGGTGCGGGCGCCTATTCTCGGTCTTCGGCAGATACCTTGGCCGACGCCTATCAAGCTCTAGGTGTGAGCAGCGATGTGAGTGACGAAGCGCTAAAAAAGGCCTACCGAAAACTCATGAGCGAGAATCACCCCGACAAGCTTATGTCCAAAGGGGTGCCTGATGAAATGATCAAGCTGGCTACTGAGCGAAGCCAGGAAATATCGACTGCTTATCAAATCATACGCGAGGCACGCGGTTTGAAATAGTCAGCCAGCCTGATTAGTGGGTCGACGGTTCTAGGGCCGCCAAAAGGCGGGGGTAAAAAGCACCAAAAGCGTAAAGACTTCGAGGCGGCCAAGCAGCATAGCGATGCACAATATGATTTTCCCAAGCTCATTAACGCCGGCGTAATTGGCCGACACCACGCCCAACCCGGGTCCAAGATTGTTAAGAGTAGCGGCTACCGCTGAAAAAGCGGAGGTGAAATCTAGGCCACTTGCCAGCAGCAATAACATAATGGTTACAAAGCAAAACATGTACACCGCAAAAAAGCTCCACACGGCGCTGACAACTTCGGGCTGCACACGACGAGAGTCAAGCTTGAGCGGAATAACCGCGTTGGGATGAATAAGCTGCTTGAGCTCGCGTATACCCTGATTAAAGATTAGCAACAGTCGCATGGCTTTGATGCCGCCACCCGTAGAGCCGGCACACCCCCCCATAAATGACAGCATCAATAATAGAAAAGGCAGAAAGTTAGGCCAGGACGCAAAATCCTGGGTTGCAAACCCCGTGGTGGTTGCAATAGAGACAGTTTGAAAAAGTCCGTGGATCAGGCTTTCTGAGGGTGAGGGCAGGGTCTGCGTGCCAATAAGCGTGGCACAAGTAATCACGGTTGCAATGGTGATAATAATACTGAAAAAAGATGTTTCAGAGTCGCGTCGGTATACCTCCAAGCTACGGCGCTGAAATGCAATGAAGTGCAACCCGAAATTAACGGCGGAGATCACCATAAAAACAGTGCAGATGAACAAAATTGGCGAGCTGTCAAAGTATCCCATACTGGCATCGTGGGTAGAGAAACCCCCAATTGCCACGGTTGAGAAAGCGTGACATATCGCATCGAAAGAAGTCATACCCGCTAGCCAGTATGCGAGCGCACAAGCCGTGGTTAACCCCACATAAATAATAAACAAAGCCTTGGCTGTACCGGTGATCCGGGGTGTTAGCTTGCGATCCTTAGCAGGACCGGCGCTCTCTGCTCGGTAGAGTTGCATGCCACCAATGCCCAGCATGGGCAAAATTGCAACTGCAAGCACGATAATGCCAATGCCGCCAAGCCATTGCAGCAGTTGGCGGTAAAAAAGCAGCGATCGCGGTAGCTCATCCAAGCCGACAATAACAGTGGCACCGGTCGTCGTCAGGCCCGACATAGACTCGAACACCGCCTCTGCCACACTCAGCTCTACCGCTTCTGACACCATAAAGGGAACAGCCCCAAAAAGCCCCAGTACTATCCAAAAAAGAGCTGTAACTAAAAATCCGTCACGAATGCGCAAGTCAGAACGCGCATTACGCGTGGTAAGCCAAAGCACTAGGCCAGCAAATATATTGGTCGCAAAGGCGATTGCGAAGGCGTCGGCAGATCCATCGTTGGCGATAAGCCCAAATCCCATGGGCGGCAACATGGCAACACTGAATAACATCAGAAGAACACCGATGATGCGCAGTGATACGCGGATATGCATTAGAAGAAACCAAATCCAACCGCGAACAGCCGTTCAACTTCTGCTATCCGGTTGCGATCTGTTAGGAACAAAATGACATGGTCGTTAGCTTCCACAACTATATGTCGATGCGCAATGAGTACTTGCTGGCCACGCAAAATTGCGCCAACAGTGACACCTTCAGGTAATTTCAGCTCATCAAGTCTTCGGCCCACTACTTTTGACGATCGTTTGTCACCAACCGCGGTAAGCTCAATGGCCTCAGCCGCACCCCGTCGAAGTGAGTGGACATTGGAGATTTCTCCCTTGCGCACGTGTGTGAGCAGACTACCAATGGTGATTTGTTGCGGCGAAATAGCAATGTCTATTTCTTTGCCAACTAAGTCAGCATAAGCCGAGTTTGTGATAAGCGTGATAACCTTTTTCGCCCCCAGCCGCTTTGCCAACATTGACATCATAATATTGGACTCGTCGTTGTTGGTTAGCGCGCAGAACACATCAGTGTTCTCAATGTTTTCTTGCTGCAACAGCGCCGGCTCATTGGCGCTACCGTGCAGTACAATGGTTTCTTCAAGCATTGCTGAGAGGGTTCGGCAGCGCTCATAGGACACTTCAAGCACCTTAACTTGGTATTGGCGTTCGAGCCGCCCAGCTAGGGTGGCACCGATATTACCCCCGCCGGCAATCATCACCCGCTTGTAGGGTTCATCGACATTGCGTAACTCTGATGTGACGGCTCGAATGTTCTCGCGAGCGGCAATAAAAAACACCTCATCATCGGGTTCAACGACGGTGTCTCCTTCGGGAATGATCGCTTGATTTTTTCGGAAAATGGCGGCGACCCGGGTGTCGACCTTGGGCATGTGCTCACGAATTTCCTGTAATTGCCGGCCAACAATGGGGCCCCCTTGAATGGCACGAACTGCGACAAGGCGAATTCTACCTTCTGCAAAATCAAGAACCTGCAGGGAGCCTGGGTTGGCAATGAGCTGCTCAATGTTATTCGTGACTAATTGTTCTGGCCCAATAATGACATCGACGGGTATGGCGCCCGATTCAAACAGCGCTTTGGCGTGTTCTAAATAGTCGGCCGAGCGAATGCGAGAAATTTTTGTGGGAGTACGATACAGCGTAAATGCGACGGAGCATGCCAGCATATTAATTTCATCGCTATTGGTAACCGCGATAAGCAAATCTGCGTCTTTTGCGCCGGCGTTCAACAATGTGGTTGGATGCGCCGCATCGCCATGAACCGTGCGTATATCTAAGCGCTCCTGGAGTGCTCGCAACGTATTGGCCTGACTATCAACAACCGTGATGTCGTTTTGTTCGTCGGCGAGGTGTTCCGCGAGGGTGCCCCCCACCTGACCAGCACCTAAAATAATAATTTTCACCGGATCTCTGCCTTCTCACTGGTGAGCGGGGTCACCTTAAACAAAGCGCCTTAACTTGGTAACCCCTGTCGAGCGAAACCACACTACTATTTACGTTTCTAAACGTCGTAACTGTGCAAAAAAGAGGCCATCACCCTCGCTATCGGGCAATCGTTGACACCCAGTACGAGTGGTCAATCCGCTCATAAAGGTGGTAGGCGCTAGTTTGGCACCAGCCAAATTGTCGAGACAGTGCTCGACAACTTGGTCATTTTCTTCGGCGAACACTGAGCAAGTGACATAGAGTAAGTGGCCGCCTGGCTTTACTAATGGCCAAAGACCCGCAACGATCGCTTTTTGTTGGTCGGCAAAGCGCTGTAAGTCTTCGGGTTCTCGCAAAACTTTGATGTCAGGGTTTCGTCGGGTAACGCCACTGGCCGAGCAGGGCACATCGGCGAGAATGGCATCAAACAGTAGGTCATTCAGCTGCGTCGCTGCATGGCTGGCATCCATGCATTGTAGCACTACGTTAGTAAGTTTGAGGCGGTCCACGTTTTCTGCTACGCGCTCCAAGCGCTGGGCGTTGTTATCGCTCGCAATTACTTTGGCTGTGGGCATTAGTTCTGCCAAGTGGCAGGTTTTACCTCCCGGTGCTGCACATGCATCCAAGATTATCTGGTGGGCAGGATTGGAGAGCAGTTGCGCCGCCAACTGTGCGCTGGCGTCTTGTACACTCACTATGCCCTCGGAGAAACCCGGCAACTCGGTCACGTTGCCAGCCTGATGCACGGTTATGGCTTGAGGTGAATAAGTTGGCAGAGAAAACTTTATACCGCGAGCAGCCAATGTCTCCGTATAGGCCTCTCGGCTCATCATTGATGTGTTAACCCTAAGCGTCAAAGGCGGCTGCATGCGTGCTGCGTCTGCTATTTGCGACTGCTGTTCGGGCCACTGCTTGCCTAGCTTTCCCCACCACCACTCTGGCAGCGCCGCTGCTTGGGCTTCAGTTAGCATGGGTGTGCCATCTCGAAGAAACCCCCGGAGCACAGCGTTAACCAATCCCTTAGCCCAATCCTTTTTTAAACCCTTCACAGCCCCTACCGTCTCTGAGACTACGGCATGAGCAGGAATGCGCATGCAATCAAGTTGGTACACACCTAACATTAGCAAGGCGAATACATCGGCATCTTTTGGTTTCATGGGTCGATCAAGGCGGTGCTTCAAGATTGCCGCCAGCCGTGGCCACTCCCTCAGCGCACCGTGCACAAGCTGGTTGAATAGGGCTTTCTCGGTATCTTGCACGTTTTCTAGAGCGGGCGGGAGGGCATGCATTAAAGAGCTACCGGTGGTCACAGCCGCTAGGGTTTTAGCGGCGAGTACCCGAGCGTTCACGCTGTACCTTGCCGTTGAGCAATCGAGCTCGACAGCAGATTACCCGCTGCCATTTGTTGGGGGCGTCCATTGAGTAACGCCTCGATAGACATGGGCCGAGCGCCCGGAAATTGCGCTACTGTTATCGCTAGGTGACCATCGCCAGTGGCAATCCGCCAGCTAGACTTGTCCGCTGCGAGGACAGTGCCAGCCACTTGCTGCGCTCCTGCCAGGGCATGAGCTTGAAGCAGCTTTATGCGCTCGCCATTGAGTATGGCGAAGCAACCGGGGGAAGGACTAAAGGCCCGAATTCGCCGAGCGAGTATCTCTGCTGGTTCATTAAAATCGATAGCGAGTTCACTCTTTTGAATTTTGTGAGCGTAGTTTGCCAGTGCATCGTTTTGAACCTCTGCGCCAGCTAATGCGGTTTCAAGCGTGTCGAGGGTTGCTATTAGGGTGGGTGGTCCAATGGTTGCGAGGCGATCGTGGAGCGTGCCTGCCGTCTCGTCAGCTCTTAAGGCTACGGTGGCTTTGGACAGCATCGGCCCGGTGTCTAAACCAGCTTCCATTTGCATAATGGTAATCCCCGAGTTTTGATCACCGGCCTCAATAGCACGTTGAATCGGTGCCGCTCCTCGCCAGCGGGGTAACAGGGATCCGTGAACATTGAGGCAGCCATAGCGGGGAATATCAAGTACCGCTTGGGGCAGCAATAGACCGTAGGCGACAACAACCATGACATCCGCCTGAAATTGGATCAGCTGTTGCTGAATATCGGTATCTTTGAGGCTCGTAGGTTGCAGTACATCAATGTCATGGGATAGGGCGACTTGCTTGACGGGTGAGGCATGTACTTTTTTGCCGCGGCCCGACTGCCGGTCAGGCTGGGTTAAAACGGCGACTACCCGGTGGGTGCTGTCGAGCAGCGCCGTGAGATGTCGTGCCGCAAACTCGGGTGTGCCCGCAAAGATAATGCGCAAGGACGGGTGCATGTTATGCCCGCCGTCGGTGAGCTTTTTCTAATTTGTCTCGGATACGTTGTCGTTTGAGAGGCGAAACGTAGTCGACAAATAATTTACCTTCAAGGTGGTCTAGTTCATGCTGTAAGCAGATGGCTAGCAATCCGTCGAGAACCTCCGAGAAGGGCTCGCCGTCGGCATTCAGCGCGGTTACTCTAATTTGCTTTGGTCGATGAATGGTCTCGTAAAAGCCAGGCACCGACAGGCAGCCTTCATCGTACTCGCCCAGGTCGCCGTCCAAAATTTCGATCTCTGGGTTAATAAACACCCGAGGCTCATCGCGATTTTCTGAAATGTCCATCACGATGACACGCTCGTGTACATCCACTTGCGACGCGGCTAAACCAATACCGGGTGCGTCGTACATGGTGTCAAACATATCCTTAACCAGGGTTTTAATCCGCTCATCCACATGAGTCACGGGTTTCGCCACTGTGCGTAACCGAGGATCGGGAAATTCTAAAATGGGTAGCAACGCCATGATGATCGGTAGTTCCTGATATTGTGACGAGATGATAGTTGACAGCTTTTGTACTTGTCTAAGCCGAGTATCGAGCACAGAATGTAATTATAACGCGTAAAAGATCACCAAGTCCTACAACGGAGTGTCGTTGATAAAAAGGAATTGCGACGACTGGGAGCTGAAATTTGAATGCCAAAGGATGTGCAGCAATAAATCGAGTAGCCAGAACCTTAGCGCTTGCAGCGGGATTACTCATTTGTGCCCCAGCGCCTGTATGGGCCCAAGCCGATACCGTGGCGCTACGAGACGATATTCCCCTCACTTACGTAGTTAAGAAGGGCGATACACTCTGGGATATAAGTGCGCTTTACCTGCAAGAGCCTTGGCTTTGGCCAAAACTTTGGGATAGCAACCCTCAAGTTGACAACCCGCACTTAATTTACCCTGGCGATATACTTGCACTGCGCTGGGAGAATGGTGTTCCGAGGCTCGGGCTGGCTAATCGTGGTGAAGTGAAGTTGTCGCCTAGTCTGCGCAGTGAGGCGCTGGATGTCGCCATACCTCCCATTCCTCGCGATGAAATTGACCCATTTCTACGGGGTAATCGAGTCATCAGCCCGGGTGAGTTTGAGCGCCTACCTTATTTGATAGCCGGAGATTCGGGTCGGTTGCTGAGTGGCTTAGGCGATAAGGTGTATGGCCGTGGCCCCATGGATGTCAAGGAGCGGACTTACGGTGTTGTACGCAAGGGTGCGCTGATTACCGACCCGTTAACCGGCGAAGTGCTCGGTCAACAAGTGACCGATATTGGTAGTGTGTCACTGCTTACGCCACCGAGTACCCCAATCGATGACTTAGCGGTTAAAGAACTTGAAGTTACCCGCACCGTTGAAGAGGCACGTATTGGTGATCGATTGCTCGCTGTGGAGGCTGGTATTGTCGATGCCTATTTCCAGCCAAAAGCACCCAATACGGTCATTAGTAATGGTTACATGGTGGCGGTCGATGGTGGTGTTACTCAAATCGGCCAAATGGATATTGTGACTATTAATCGTGGTCAGCGCGAAGGTTTGGGGGTCGGTGATGTGTTGGCAATTTACCAGACTGGTGATGTTGTTAAAGATCCCGTAACAGGCGATAGCGTCGCATTGCCCGATGTCAGGGCGGGTGTGGTCATGATTTTTGCCGCTTATGAAAAAGCGAGTTACGGCTTAGTTTTGTCTGCGAGTCGCCCTCTATCGGTGGGCGATAAGGTTAAAAATCCCTAGGGATACTCTATAGGGCTAGGATGGCCCGCGCTTATTCAAGGAAGAAATCATGCCCTATTTAGTGGGATCCTCAGCGGAGGAAGACCTCCGATGGCAATATTTTCTGGCATCGGCCAAGTTGAGTAATGCCGAGCGTTCCTCGCTCTTGCTCAGCGTTAAAGGCACAAGTAGTCAGCAGTATGAATCACCTTTTACTCAGCTAAGCGCTATCGCTTCGCTGGTTGACCCGAACCGGGCTGAAGTATCCGCGCGTCGCATGATTGGCAATGGTGGTTCTTGGCACAGTGCTCTTTCGCAGCGCTCAGTCTTCCTTGTGCACCGCGGAGAACGCCTCTACCCGACCTTACTCAATCACTGTTCGGATGCGCCACCCGTGCTTTTTTGTCAGGGTGATTTAACGTTGTTGCAGCGTCCCGCTATCGCCGTTGTTGGTGCACGTCGGCCGTCACGTGATGGCTGCGCTGCGGCTTATGCGCTGGGCGGGCAGTTAGCGAGTCAGGGCCTGGTAGTGGTCAGTGGCTTGGCTCGAGGTATCGATGCACAGGCGCATGCTGGTGCACTATCGGTGGGCGGTGCGACTATTGCCGTTATGGCGACGGGTCTCGATCGCATCTATCCCAGCACCAACACCAGGCTTGCCAACTCAATCGTTGAACAAGGTCTGTTGTTGACGGAATTTCCCCCCTACGTCAATCCAGAAAGGTGGCACTTTCCTCGGCGAAACCGGACGCTCTCGGGTTTGTGCTTGGGGACTGTTGTGGTTGAGGCTGGGCGTCCAAGCGGCTCACTACTGACGGCTACGGCTGCTGCTGAACAAGGCCGAGAGGTCTTTGCTTATCCTTGGTCTATTTACCACAAAGGCGGAGAGGGCTGTCGATATTTGTTGGGTGATGGTGCCCATTTGGCACAGTGTGCAGAAGACGTTGTGCTTGGCCTCACGTCGTTAAGTGCCGATAGTTTTGGTCCGCCAGTTACGCGCCCGCTCACACAAAAACCCAGCTCCACAACACCGTTAAAGCAACCCGCATTGGGTGACGAATTAGCAGGTGATGGAGCCAATGCGTTGGTTGCAAACATTGTTGCCATTATTGGAGACGCCGCCATTGATCTGCCACAGCTCTGTCAGTTGACGGGCCGCAATGCTAGCGAGCTTGCGGTAGAGTTAGCACGTTTGGAGATTGCGGGTACTGTGGTGAGTTCTCCTTTGGGGTATCGATTGAAGCGCACTAATATGTGCAGCTATCCTTTTTGAATGCGTTAACCCTATAGGCGACTCGTAATCAGTTAAATTATCCGCCGGTTCCTCCACAGAAACAGAGGCTGTAACAAATCAACTATCGTCGCTTAGCTTTTGAGGTTCATTGATCATGCATGCGTTTCGTGACGCCGCTCTGGCTAGTTGTATCCGTGATGGTGGTGTTGTGGCTTGCCCTGCTGAAGCCGTTTGGGGGTTAAGTTGCGACCCTTTTTCCGAGCTGGCGGTGCGCCACATTCTAGAGCTTAAACAGCGACCCGCTGCAAAAGGCCTCATTGTAGTGGCGGCTGATTTGTGGATGCTGGAACCTATTCTACAGACCTTACCCAAAAATCAATTGCGACGCTTAAGTGACAGCTGGCCCGGCCCGAATACTTGGCTGGTGCCCCATGGCGGTCTCTTTCCCCCATGGGTTACGGGTGACAGCGATGATGTGGCTGTGAGAATCACGCAAGCGCCGGCATTGCGTGCTTTAAGTCGGGCTGTAGACGGGCCGTTAGTATCGACTTCGGCCAATCCTGCTGGGGCCAGCCCTGCGCGTTTTGGTTTTCAAGTGGTACGCTACTTTGGTGTTGCGCTACCTCGGGCTATTGGCAGGGTGGACACAGACGCCAAACCCTCTAGTATTCGGCGCGCCGATAATGGAGAAATCATCAGAGCCTGAAAGGTCGTTTAGAACCTAGCAAACAATGGATATATTATGGATATAGCAGCAGTAGAAACTTACCTCAGGGGGCTGCAGTCAGAGATTTGTGACGGTTTGGCTGCAATCGACGGTCAGTGTGATTTTGCCCATGAATCATGGGACCGACCCGAGGGCGGTGGTGGCACCTCGCGAGTCCTGGCGAATGGCGGGGTATTCGAGAAGGCCGGAGTTAATTTTTCCCACGTGCTTGGCAATAACCTGCCGCCGTCTGCAACCCAGGCGAGACCCGAGTTAGCTGGACGCAGCTTCCGTGCTATGGGTGTTTCGCTTGTTATTCATCCATGGAATCCCTACGTTCCAACGTCCCACGCAAATGTACGGTGCTTTATTGCCGAAAAGCCGGGCGAGGAGCCTGTGTGGTGGATGGGAGGCGGCTTTGATTTAACGCCTTATTACGGCAACTTTGAGGATGCGGTGAGTTGGCACCAGGTTGCGAAAGATGCCTGTGACCCTTTTGGCGTGGATGTTTACCATCGATATAAGACCTGGTGTGACGAGTATTTTTACCTCAAGCACCGAGACGAAGCACGTGGCGTGGGCGGGTTGTTTTTCGATGACCTGAATGAGTGGGGCTTTGAAAAGACCTTTGCGTTTATGCAAAGTGTGGGCAGCGCTTATCTCAAAGCCTACGCCCCCATTGTGGAGCGTCGCAAGCTTACTCCCTATGGTGAGCGTGAGCGCAATTGGCAGCTTTACCGACGTGGTCGCTATGTCGAGTTTAATCTTGTTTATGATCGGGGAACTATTTTCGGTCTGCAATCCAACGGTCGTACCGAATCTATTTTGATGTCACTGCCGCCGCTAGTGAGGTGGGACTATGATTATCGGCCAGACCAGAACACACCCGAGGCGGCACTGGCCGAATATTATTTGAAACATCGAGATTGGTTGGCGGCCAATCCGCAAGATGCACCGTATTGATGAATACCGAGACGCCCGCCAATGCCATCGCCGTACCCACTTATGCGGTGTTTGGTAACCCTATTAAGCAGAGTAAGTCGCCGGCGATTCACCAACAGTTTGCTGAGCAGTTCGGTCAGCCCTTGGTATACCGTGCATTGCGTATTGAGGTCGATGCCTTCGAGGATCGCGTTACCGCTTTTTTTGAACAGGGTGGACAAGGTCTAAACGTAACACTCCCTTTCAAAGAGCGAGCATTCGTGCTTGCCGACGAGGCAAGCGACCGTGCAATTCGTGCGGGCGCGGCTAACTGCCTCGTACCAAGGCCCCATGGTGGTGTGCGTGCGGACAATACCGATGGTGTGGGTCTTGTCAGAGACATGGTGGCCAATCAGGGTTGGGCCCTCGCGGGCAGACGTGTACTTATCATTGGCGCAGGTGGTGCCACCCGTGGTGCGTTACAGCCACTGCTCAACGAGGGCTTGGCACAGCTGACTATTGCAAACCGGACCGTTGCAAAAGCCGAGGCGCTTGCCGCTGAGTTTGCCAATGTAGGGTCCATTCGACCGGTTGGTTTAGGGTTCGATGCGTTGGCGGGACAAACATTTGACCTGGTTATCAACGCCACGAGCGCAGGCCTTAGTGGCGAAATGCCTGCCTTACCGGGCGTACTACTGTCTGATCGCTGTAGTTGCTACGACATGATTTACGGTGCTGTGCCCACTCCGTTTATGCGATGGGCGGCTGCTCAAGCTGCCTGGGCAGTGGCCGATGGGCTCGGCATGCTGGTTGAGCAGGCAGCAGAAAGTTTTTATTTGTGGCGTGGACAGCGTCCAGAGACCGCCCCAGTTATTCAGCAACTACGCCAACAACTTGACGCTCAGTCGGTCAGTGCCAAATAACGGTTTTTGAGTCGTACGTAATTGTCGGCAGAGTACTGCAGAAACGTTTGTTCTGCTTCGCTAAGCCCTCTCAACTGTTTGGCGGGGCTGCCCGCATAGACAAAGCCACTTGATAAGCGTTTGCCAGGTGTTACCAGCGCCCCCGCGGCGATCATGACTTCATTCTCTACCACTGATCCGTCCATAATGGTGGCGCCCATACCTACCAGTACTCGGTCACCTATAGAGCAGCCATGAAGGATGGCACCGTGGCCAATGGTTACATCTTGGCCAATGAGAAGTGGCCAGCCATTGGGGTTGAAGCGGCTGGCATGGGTAACGTGCAGAACACTGTTGTCCTGCACGTTGGTCCGCTGCCCGATTTCAATGCGGTGCATATCGGCTCGAATAGAACAGTTTGGCCAAATGCTTACATCATCACCAATAGCGAGGTCTCCCAAAACAACAGCAGAGGGATCAATCATCACTCGCTCACCGATAATAGGTGTACTGTCTCCAAATGGTCGAATATTGCGGTTTGCTTGATATTTTGTGCTCATTTCCATGCCCAATAACGCGTAAAAGCAGTAAAGTGAGGGTGTCGCTACCCAATACGAGTTGATTGAGCATGTCAGAGGCGCCGCCTAAACCCAAGCGCTTTATCGCCGGTGCAGTTTGCCCCCGTTGCGGGCTGATGGATCGTATCGTGGTGTCAGCCGATGGCGCCAACCGAGAGTGTATCGCCTGTGATTTCTCTGATGAGCGCCCATCGGATACACCCGAGCTTTTGCCTACACGGGTGACGCGTCCGGTAGCTCGTCGGGTAGAAACCGAGGCACAGGTGGTGCGGCTTTTAGGTGGCGAGCAATCAAAGAAATCAAAATCCTAACCAAGCCGGTGCAATGATGGTGCCGTTTGAGAGGCGCGTCCACTCGGCACACCACATCTAGTGGTAGTTAGCACCATTGCCACTAGATATAGCCTGCCTGTGCTTTTTATCTTGCCACACGACAGCGTTTCCATTAACTCTACTGGGTAACGCTGTGTTTTCTAGGGAATTTCGTTATACTCCGCGCGCTGTCGTTATCAGCTATAACGACAGCGCAAGCAGGCGCTGTAATAAGGTGTCCAATCTGTTACCTGCGCTTGATGACAATATCGGGGGAAATCATTAATCGTCCACTCATTGTGTTGCGGATCGGTGTGTCTGGTCCAGCACAGTGTGCGTTGAACCGCGCGTCGCCCCCGCGTGCAGCTCTGGAGAGGCGGAGATGACTTTTAAAAAGGCAGTAACAGCAATCTTGGCATTGGGGACGCCATGGGCAATTGCCCAGAACCAAGTCAACATGGCCCAAGGTGTCACCGAGATTGGCGCTGACATTTACGATTTGCACATGCTGATTCTCATTATTTGCACCGTTATTGGTGTGGGTGTATTCGGCGTGATGTTTTACTCGATCATTTATCACCGTAAATCGCGCGGTGTGACACCTTCTCAATTTCATGAGAGCACCAAGGTAGAAATTGCCTGGACAGTCATTCCGTTCCTGATTTTGATTGGCATGGCTGTTCCGGCGACCTCAACGTTGCTAGATGTTTACAACGCTGACGATGCGGAAATCGATATTTTGATTACGGGTTACCAGTGGAAGTGGAAGTACGAGTATCTCGACGAAGACGGTAACAACGTTTCTTTCTTTTCAAATCTCGCCACCTCTCAAGAAGAGATTTATAACACCGAAGCGAAAGACGCTCATTACTTACTAGACGTTGACGAGCCAGTGGTTATTCCAACCAACACCAAAGTCCGTTTTTTAGTGACCGCCAATGATGTTATCCACTCGTGGTGGGTGCCTGAGATCGCAGTAAAGAAAGATGCCATCCCGGGCTTCATTAATGAGGCGTGGACTAAAGTACCTACAGAGGGCATTTATCGAGGACAGTGCACTGAGCTTTGCGGTGCCTATCATGGTTTCATGCCCATTGTGGTTCACGCGGTCAGCCCTGAAGAATATGATGCTTGGCTATCGGCCAAACGTGCCGATAAAGCCGCACAAACAGCGGCGGCTGAGCAGGAACTGAGCCTTGACGAACTGATGGCCAAAGGCGAGTCCGTATACAATGGTCAGTGTCTGGCTTGCCACGGTGCTCAAGGCGAAGGCGGTGTAGGTAAGGCAATTGCCGGGAGCGCTATTGCGCTGGGCGATGTGAGCACACACCTCGATGTAGGTATTAAGGGTGTCGCTGGTACGGCCATGCAAGCTTTTGGTGGTCAGTTGAGCGACGTCGAAATGGCTGCAGTGATTACCTACCAGCGCAACGCGTTTGGTAATAATACGGGCGACATTGTTCAGCCCGCAGATGTTGTTAACCACAAGAAAGGTTAATTGGGAGAGATAAAGATGGGAGCACATCACGGTCCTGTCAAGGGCCTTTCACGCTGGCTCTTTACGACCAACCACAAAGACATCGGTACCATGTACCTGTGGTTTTCGTTTGCCATGTTCATTTTGGGTGGCACTTTTGCCATGATCATTCGCGCCGAGTTGTTCCAGCCCGGTATGCAGTTGGTGGAGCCCGGCTTCTTCAACCAGATGACCACCTTGCACGGTCTTGTGATGGTGTTTGGTGCCATCATGCCGTCGTTTGTGGGCCTGGCTAACTGGATGATTCCAATGATGATCGGTGCGCCCGATATGGCTCTGCCCCGAATGAACAACTGGAGCTTCTGGATTTTGCCGCCTGGCTTCCTGATGTTGGCTTCGACGCTATTTATGGAAGGTGGTGCGCCTGCATTTGGATGGACTTTCTACGCGCCACTTTCAACAACATATGCGGCACCCTCGGTGACCTTTTTCATTTTCGCCATACACATTTTAGGTGTTTCGTCGATTATGGGGTCTATTAACATCATCGCGACTGTTATGAACATGCGAGCGCCCGGCATGACCTATATGAAGATGCCGCTGTTTGTTTGGACCTGGTTAATCACAGCATTCCTGCTGGTAGCTGTCATGCCAGTGCTGGCCGGCGCGGTAACCATGATGCTTATGGACATTCACTTTGGTACCAGCTTTTTCTCAGCTGCTGGTGGTGGTGACCCCGTATTGTTCCAGCACGTCTTCTGGTTCTTTGGCCACCCCGAGGTGTATATTATTATTCTGCCCGCATTTGGTGTGGTCTCGCAGATTATTCCTGCTTTCTCACGCAAGCCGCTGTTCGGTTACGCGTCTATGGTTTACGCCACTGCGGCCATTGCTTTCTTATCGTTCATTGTCTGGGCACACCATATGTACACTGTCGGTATGCCGGTGGCTGGCGAACTGTTCTTTATGTACGCCACGATGCTGATTGCCGTGCCAACAGGCGTCAAGGTGTTCAACTGGATCACCACTATGTGGCGCGGTGCACTCAGTTTCGAAACCCCAATGTTGTTCTGTGTTGGCTTTTTGGTGTTGTTCACCATTGGCGGCTTTACTGGATTGATGCTGTCAATTGCACCGGCCGACTTCCAGTACCACGACACCTACTTTGTGGTGGCTCATTTCCACTATGTAATGGTGGCTGGAGCGGTGTTCTCCATGACCGCAGCAGTGTATTACTGGCTGCCAAAGTGGACAGGCCGCATGTACAACGAGAGCATGGGTAAGATCCACTTTTGGGTATCGTTCATCGGTTTCAATATCACGTTCTTCCCACAGCACTTTGTAGGCCTTGCGGGTATGCCGCGTCGCATTCCTGACTACGCGCTCCAGTTTGCTGACTTCAACATGATGTCGTCTATCGGTGCTTTCATTTATGGCGCCTCACAGATCTTGTTCCTCTACAATGTGATTGCGACTATTGTAGCGGGCGAGAAAGTGTCTGAAGACAAGGTTTGGGATGGGGCGGAAGGCCTCGAATGGACAGTGCCAAGTCCTGCGCCCTACCATACGTTTGAAGTGCCCCCTCAGTTAGACGCCACGCCGGCGCACTGAGATTAGAGCGACGTTGATGTTGCGTACTAGCAACAACCCCGCTATCGATACCGTCATCAAATTGGTGGTGGTATCGATAGCCATGTTTGCTTTCGTCTTTGTTGTTATGGTGCCCTTGTACAACGTGTTGTGTGATGCGTTGGGTATTAACGGAAAAACCTCAGGTGAGGTCTACACCGCGATAAGTACCAGCGTGGACACTAGCCGCGAAATCACGGTTCAGTTTGTTGCGAGTAACAACGCGGAAATGCCTTGGGGTTTCCGGCCATCAGTCACCATGATGAAAGTAAATCCAGGCGCCGCTAACGACACGGTGTTCTTCGCAGAAAATGTCACGAGTCATTACATGGTGGCACAGGCTATCCCTAGTATTTCGCCTTCCCGAGCGGCCGAATACTTCCACAAAACCGAGTGCTTCTGTTTTAACCAGCAACCACTCGATGCCAACAGCAAGGCGGAAATGCCGCTCCAGTTTATAGTGGATCAGGAGCTACCAAGGGATATCAAAACAATTACGCTGTCTTACACGTTGTTCGACGTGACAGACAGGATTGGCGACACGGTCGCCGCACGCTGATTCTGGGTGATTAGGGGTCCCGGAAGGAAAACGGAGATACGATAATGGCGTCCAGTCAAACCGCCCCGGCGGACCACGAAAAATACTACGTACCTGAGAGCTCAAGCCTCGCGGTACGCGCCACCATTGGTCTGGTAATGACCGTATTCGGTGCCGGCTTGGTACTTAACGACATGACCTTTGGTGACCCCGATGTGTCCACGGGCTCCAAGTGGATTCTTATTGCCGGTCTGGTTTTCTTTGTTATCACCTTATCGAGCTGGTTTGGCACAGCAATCAAAGAGAACCTTCAAGGCCTCAACAGCGCGCAGCTTAGCCATAGCTACGTCTTGGGTATGTTCTGGTTCATATTCTCTGAAGTGATGTTTTTTGCCGCGTTCTTTGGCGCACTGTTCTACGTCCGCACCCTTGCTGGCCCGTGGTTAGCGGGTGAGGGTGATGGCGGTCGAATGAATGGTTTACTCTGGCCAGGGTTCGAGTTTAGCTGGCCCCCCGTGACCACTCCGCAAGAGGCGGTGGGTGGTGCCGACAGCCAGGTTATTGCCAACAACGGTATCTTTACTACACAAGATCGTAGTATGGCGTTTGCCGATGCACATCACTGGTATCAGTGGTTGCCCATGTGGAATACGCTTATTCTGCTTTCTTCAAGCTTCACTTGTCACGTTGCCCATACCGGTATTCTTAAGGGCGACATGAAGAAGTTCAATCTGTGGCTCGCTATCACAGTGGTTTTGGGTATTATCTTCTTGGGCCTACAGGCGGCTGAATACTACGAGGCTTACCAGATTTTTGGTCTCACCTTGAATTCGGGAATCTATGGATCAACCTTCTTCATGTTGACTGGCTTCCACGGCTTCCACGTCGCCATGGGTATGACCATGCTGCTTATTCAGTTAATCCGGTCGGTCAAAAATAAGCATTTCACAGCTTCTGACCATTTTGGATTTGAGGCATCCAGCTGGTACTGGCACTTTGTTGATGTTGTCTGGGTGTTCTTATTCTTGTTTGTTTATATCCTCTAACAGGGTCATTGCTGTTGTGAAAAAGGCGCTTCGGCGCCTTTTTTATTGCAACGCTTTTGCAGTGGGACTTGAATACAAACGGGTCGAGTGGCTCGTGGTTAATGGCTAGGAGGCAGCAACATAGTGACGCATAACCCATGTGGCCCATTGCTTGCGGTGATGGTGCCGCCCATTCCAGAGATAGTGCTGTAGGCAATGGATAACCCTAGGCCGGTGCCTTGGCCCGGTGCTTTCGACGTGTAGAAGGGCTCGAACATATGGTCGAGTACGTGGTTTTCTACTCCGCCGCCTGTGTCCTCAACCACCAGTTGAAACGCGTTTTGGGTCAAGCTTGTTGCTATTTGAACCGCCGGCTCAGCGTGGGTCTTGTTGCTACGAATGGCATCACGTGCATTGCTCAACAAGTTAATGAGCACCTGCTCAAAGAGCATGCTGTCGCCCTTGACCAGCGCGTTTTCAGCGCGCAAGTCGGCGGTAAGAGTGATGTTAGCAATGCGAAATTGCTCCTGAAATAAGGATATCCCGTTGCGTATCGCGTCATCGGGAGAAAACTCTGTGAGCGAGAGTTCCGCAAGGCCATCACTTCGCCGTCCGTACAGTCGCAAGTGGTCAATAATTTTGGTGGCGCGATCGATTTGGTTATTGATACGGTCCAGTTTCTCAGGCAGGGCGTCTATTCGATCAGGTTTGCGCTCGACAATGGCGCGGAGGTTGGCGACGGTTAACCTGATGGCGTTCAGCGGTTGGTTGAGCTCGTGAGCCATACCCGTTGCCATTTCGCCTAACGTCGACATTTTTGATGCTTGCAGTAGCTGCTGCTCCTGCTCAAGGTAGTCTGTGAGATTTTGCCCAACCATGATCAGCTGGTTGGGTTCACCATTGACATCGTTTAGCACAACGCCGCTTAGCAACAGCGTCACCCGTCGTCCGTCTGTGTTCTTAAACGACAGTCGCATGCCGTCGAGGCTACCGCCGTTTCGAAGACGTTTAAGGATGCGGCTACTATCGACCGGTGGTATCGAATCAATCAATACGTCCTCGGTCTTTTGGCCTATAACCTCCTCTTGTTTAAGGCCCGTGGCGCGCTCTGACGCGCGGTTCCATCCGACAATCGCTCCTTCCATATCGATGGCTACAATAGGTGCATTTGCCTCTTCAACAATCTTGAGAGTGTTAGCCACGGCTGCAAGCGATGCTTGATGTGCACGGGCCTCCTCGCGCAACGCCGAACCTATGGCTTTGCGTAAGTCGTGTGCTTCTTTAGGCTCAAACCCTGTATCGGCGAGTATTTCACTGTAACGCTGCTCGTCGTGATGAAAGTTCGTCTTCATTAACGCTGACGCATGAGCAAGCTGTGTGAGTGATCGTGTCGCGTAGCGAGAAAACGCGAACCCTAATAACACAACCAGCAGGACTGCACCGGCCGACGTTGCCAGTACATTCGCGGTGTTCTTCCAGAGCGAGTCTATGAGGGGCCGAAGTGTACCCACCAGCACCGCAGTCGATTGCCCGTCTGTGTGAACCATGCGGGTGACCATGTATGCGTCTAGCCATTGCTGCATTTCATGAGCGGTATTTGACGTTGGCTCGATCGCTTCATAAGCGGGCCCCTCAGTCGTCACTTCAACCGGAAAGTCTCCGAACTCAATGACCTCTTCTGCCGTGCTAATTCGCAGGGCATATCTTGGTGACGATGACTGCAGTAGCTTGTTTAGGGCGGATCGTTGCTGTAGAGACGTTTCGGTAATTGCGGACGATGGTAATAGCTGAACAATCACCGCTAGGGTATTTTCTTGGTGTTTTCGCTGGGCATTGTATTGCTCGTTAACGTGATGACGGCTCTCAATGACAGTTGTAACTAACACCATGGTCACAGACGCGACAACAATGCTGGCCACATACATATCAGGTGCCCGCCATCGAGAGATTTGCGCTCCCTGGGCTCTGAGCCAGCCTCCTGCATTTGGTGCTATCAATAAAAAAAGCAAGAATTCAGCCAGCGCAGCATTGAAGACGCCGTTTATTGCCCACTTTGCTACGATGAGGTTTGACGATGACAGTGGCACTGTCAATGCATAACGGTAGGCGGCGTAACTGATTGGCCCGCCCAGAAGCGCCCAAAATATGAGACTCGTTGAAGTGATGGAGAGACTGATACGACTATTATCGCTTGGCCTGAAATACTGAAGGAGTAACCCGCAAACCAATCCTTCTAGTCCCATTATCATCACCGCCCAGGAGTGGCCCCATGCATCCATCGTTGGCAGGGCGGTTACGATGCCAGCCAGTAGGCCACTTATCGGTCCAAATAAGCTGGCCGACAGAAGTACGGCCACACTCCCAAACATAAAACTAATGCCGGGTGGAAGGGAGCTGTTGAGTGAAGACGCGTTGCCAGCGTAACCCACGATCACTAAAAGTAGCACCGAAGCTATTTGAAAAGCTCCTCGCTTCACGGGTGGGACAGCGCTTTACAATACATGACGGGCCTTCTTTGGTTGTTTCTATTATTATGTAACGAGATTAACGCTCTTGTGTAAAAAAACAACGGCCATCCCGGTTCGTTACGGGTTCGCTTGCTGTGCTTCCCGTGTGCCAGCATCCCATGGATTTTGGTGGCCGAGCTGTCCGGTGGCGACACCGTAAATGATGACCGTAATTAGACCTGACGCCAGGGCCAGCCTCACACCGAGTGATGTAAAGACGCGTTTTTTTTCCTTATCTCCCTGGTCAATCATGAGAAAATACAGCCCAGAACCAAGACTGATGATGAGTGCCACCATAAATATGATGATGAGGGTTTTAAGCACAGTGACGTCCTTTTTAACGTTGGGCTGGAGTAGCGCGTGACAGAGTTTAACGCGAAGCTGGGCAAGCTGGAGTTTTCCTTCGAATGGCGTCTAACCCTTTTTAGTCTACTGTTGTGCCCTTGTTTGATCAGCCTCGGGTTTTGGCAGCTCGAAAGAGCGGAGGAAAAGCGCCAGCTTTCCGCACAGTACAAGCAGCGTGTGGCGCAATCACCGTTATCACTAGAGCAAGCAGTTTCGGGTGGTTTAGACGGTATAGACGTCGTTCGCGATCGCCGAATCCGGTTTGTGGGTGAGGCAATAAAAGATACTTATCTTTTATTGGACAACCAATTGCACAACGGACAGTTTGGCTATGAGGTTATCGCTTTTATCCAGGCTGGGGCCTATCAGGTCCCGATAAATCTTGGCTGGGTCGCCGGCGACCCCGCGCGACGAGTCTTGCCTATCATCGATTTGCCCTCGGGCCCGCGTGAATGGCGGGGTCGAATTTATGCACCGCGTGACCGTGCCTACATACTGGCTGATCAGGCACCGCCTCAATCATTTCCCACCGTTATTCAAACTTACGAGGCTCAGGAATACGCAGCGGCTTTGGCTTCAGTGTTGGGTGCGCCGATTGCGGCGTTTTTGGTGCGTATTGATCAAGCTCACCCGGCGGCATTTGTGGCAGATTGGCCTGTCGTTAATCAAAGTGCAGAAAAGCACACTGGTTACGCGGTGCAATGGTTTACCATGGCGGCCGTGTTGTGGGTGGCTTTTTTGGGACGCTCATCTAATGTTGCTTCTTTGATTCGTGGTCGCCAACGTCAATCAACCATATAAGGAATAGACATGTCTTCATCCCCGGCGACGGGTAACAGTCGACTACCACTATTATTGATAGCAGGTACGCCACTCATTGTTGTGTTGGCTGCGTCTTGGCTTTGGTACTTTGTCATACAAGGTAACCTCGATTTAGTAACTACGCTTGGCACCTCGAATAACGGTTCGCTCATTACGCCGCCACGCCAGATTCGCGGTGCCATGTTCACCGATGATGTTGGGGCCGCTTTCGCGTGGCAAGATCTCGAGCCTCGCTGGACTATCGTCATGGTAAATCGCGGCTCCGCATGCAATGACGCCTGTCAACGCCGCCTGTACTTCACTCGACAAGTGCATATTGCTCTGGGTAAGGAATTTAATCGTGTTCAGCGTGTCTTGGTAACGGATACAGCACCCAAAGCAATTTTGCTCACGGAGCCCGCAGGCCAGAACAGACCTCAGTTGGCCCAACATCTAGCGAGCCAACACCAAGGACTTGTACCTCTTGTTATGGATAGTGGCTTTATGTTGAATCACTTTCCCGAGATCGCCGACAACGATGCTCAGTGGTTTCTTGTAGATCCAGCCGGATGGGTAATGATGCGCTTTGAGGATGAGCTTGATTATAAGGCCGTGATCTCGGACCTTAAGTTTTTGCTCAAAAACTCAGGGGGTGCCTAGTGAGTAAAGGAACCGCTGATCGGGCCCTCTGGGAGGATTACCTGGAGCTAACCAAGCCGCGCGTTGTTGCCCTCATGGTTCTTACGGCGATGATTGGTATGTGCATGGCTGTTCCCGGGTTTGTGCCTTGGCAGCCTATGGTAGTGGGTAACTTAGGCATTGCTTTGTGTGCTGGCGCCGCTGCGGCTATTAACCATATCGTCGATGAGCGCATTGATCGGAAAATGGCCCGCACCGAAAAACGACCCGTCGCGACGGGCCGAATTTCGCAGCGCGATGCCACGGTGTTTGCCGCCTTGTTGGCGTTGCTGGGCGTCGTGATTTTAGTGGTTTGGGTTAATGTGCTCACTGCAGTGCTCACGGTGGCCAGTCTTATCGGCTATGCCTTTATTTACACCCTATTTTTAAAGCGGGCTACGCCGCAAAACATAGTCATTGGTGGTCTCGCTGGCGCCGCACCGCCGCTATTGGGTTGGACGGCTGTTACAGGTGATATACACGGTCACGCACTGTTATTGGTATTGATTATTTTTGCCTGGACGCCCCCGCATTTTTGGGCCCTGGCTATCCATCGTCGCGAGGAATATGCCTTGGTCGGTATACCCATGTTGCCTGTGACTCATGGTGTTAAGTTCACGGCGCTGCATATTTTGTTGTACACCATCATCATGTTCCTTATTACCTTGCTGCCTTTTGCAACGGGGTTGAGTAGTTGGCTGTATCTGGCCGGCGCGGTGGTCTTGGGGGTTATTTTTCTTTACTGGTCTATTGAGATTT
>Ga0255783_10000290_pt1 | contig 59611 bp, 53 predicted proteins | sample 011ome_22_FD_179981 | JGI IMG/M metagenome (GOLD analysis project Ga0255783, IMG submission 179981) | Coastal salt marsh microbial communities from the Groves Creek Marsh, Skidaway Island, Georgia - 011507BT metaG (version 2) | ecosystem: Environmental > Aquatic > Marine > Intertidal zone >... | reverse complement strand
GTCGAGAGAGCCTACCCGCAGTATCGGGAGCTGATTCAACTTCAAAAACACCGTGTTGACGCCTTTTTGCTGGAGACCATGAGTAATATCGCTGAGGCAACTGCGGGCGCTAAGGCTATGCGCGAGGAAGGCATCACAGGCGCCGTTGCGTTCACCTTGAGTGATAGTGATGCAAGCGTCTTGCGTTCGGGAGAATCGCTGGAAGCGGCCCTTGAAGCGATTATGCCCTTCTCGCCTGATGCGGTGCTGATCAATTGTTCCATTCCAGAGGTTGTCACCGAAGGTCTGAAAGTTGTGGCTAAATCAGGCCTTCGCTTCGGGGGTTATGCAAACGGGTTCACCTCTGTGGAGGCTCTCGTACCCGGGAGTACGGTAGACCGCTTAACTCATCGGAAAGATCTCGGACCGGAGGAGTACCTCGAGTTCGTCAAGGCATGGATAGACCTTGGCGCCGAGGTCATTGGTGGTTGTTGCGAAATCGGGCCATCGCATATCGCGGCGATCGCGGATTATTGTCGACGCGAGGGCATCCTGACCACAGACCAGTTAGTGCCTTAGCTCAGTCTTCTTTTTTGAGGTCGATCGACAAGCTGTTGATACAATATCGGAGGCCGGTCTCGGTTGGTCCGTCCGGAAAAACGTGTCCCAAGTGACCGCCGCAGTTCTGGCAAAGCACCTCCGTACGAATCATCCCGTGGCTGATATCCCGCTCTTCACCAATGACGCCCGCCGTAGCCGGCTTATCGAAACTAGGCCAGCCGCAACCCGCATCAAATTTGCTGTCAGATTCAAAAAGGGTTTCACCGCAACCTCTACAGGCATAGGTACCGGTCTCTGTCGTATCCCAATACGCCCCCGTAAATGCACGCTCAGTGCCCTTCTGGCGCAGAACGTGATATTCCTCGGGGGTTAGCTTCTCGCGCCAGTAAGCGTCGTCTTTGTCAGTCATGGGAGTTTTCCTGTTTTATTACACACCCTAACATTGGGGTGCTATTTGTGATTTCAAGTAACGACATCAAAACCCAGGGCGCTCAATAACCCTTGCAGTTTAGTGCTTGCGCGCTCGACTCTTATCGTCACATTACTGTACTGATCGCGCAGCCTATAGTTTGTCCGCTGTGACTCAAAGTTATCTGGCGACGGCGACCTGGTCCACGACTGCCTAAATTCGCTGTCATCTTGCGCCAAGCGGGTAACCGCCGCCATCACCGTCATCAGTCCACCGATATCTGTCTCTTCAGAGAGATCCATGACGATCCTACTAGTCTCACCGAGGTCCGTCTGGTGGAGCGCGCTCGTTAGATTAAGTGCACGCTTTAAAGGCTCGATGAGGAAGTCGGTAGCGTTTGTTTTCGAAGTGGCTGTGTAACCTGCAATATGAGGAGTCGCAAAGGCCACTTTCGATAGCAGCGCGGAAGGCACGTTAGGTTCATCTGGCCAGGTATCAAGTACTAGCGTGACGCCCCTGTCCCCCATACGATGCAGTGCCTCTTCGGTCACTAGACCACCACGACCCGCGTTAATAAATAAGGCATTGGACATGACATGAGCCGTCGCTTCGCTGTCTAGCATCTGAAAGCTCGGATAAGGCTGATCGGTGTGTAATGCCGCATGGAGTGACACGATTGAGCACGACAGCGCCTCGGAAAGGCTACAGACGTGAACATCTGCCCCAGCTTCCCGAATAAGCGGATCGTAGACCTTAACGATAGCCCCCAGTCTTACAAGCCGAGTCGCGAGCTGACGCCCGACTGCGCCATAACCCACAAGACCTACCGTGGCACCATTAATTAACGATTCCAAGCGACCACACTGGTAAATGGCATCTAGGACATAGTCTGCTACTGCTGCAGCATTACATCCTGCGGCACTGGCGAGCGATATCCCATGCTCGGACAAATAACGCGTATCGATATGGTCAGTCCCAGCACTGGCTGTACCCACAAAACCGATTCGACTGTCCTGCAACAAGTGGGCATCGACACGCGTTACGGTGCGTGTGAGCAGAGCATTCACATCTTTGAGATCGTTAGCGCCTATTTGCCTTCCCGCAATAGGTATAAGATCTATGGGGAGCGCCGATAGTCGGGGTGTCACCACTATTGCGCTATCGATCACCACTTTTGGAGCCGTCATGGATTCTGCCGGTCGACCGTTAGCAGGGTGAGCGCCTGAACGAAGCGTTGTGCCCGATGCGGAAGGCCTCGCTGACGAAGTACCGCTACCTGACGGTTAACCGCCTTCTCGAAATCAGCAATATCGGGACAGTCAGCGGCGACGGCGAGATTATCCACACTCACTGTAAAGGGCAGTTTCAATGCCTCGCAAAACAGGGCCTCAATCGCCTGAGGCTTTACCTCAACACCGTAAAACGCGCTCTGCTGGTCAGTATTTCGGCCATCGGGCGCGTACCAGTATCCGTAGTCGGGAAGGTCCCGGCGCGCCGGCCCTGCGACACACCAGTGAGCAACTTCGTGTAAAGCACTTCGGTCAAAGTCTTCACGGAAGTGGATGACTGAAGGCGATCCCGGCTCGTAATAGGGTTCTGCCGCCCCACCACGCAGGACCGTGTCTTCCGTCGTTCGAAAAACACGGTCGAAAACGGTCACCAAACGGTCACCCAAAGGCCATTCGCTCATACCCTACCCTGCTTTCTTCACACGATAGATGTACTGCGTCGCATCGCATTGATGCTCTACCAGTTCATGGCCAAGAAAATCGCAAAATTTCGCGACGTCGCGTTGCGTGGAGGGGTCTGTCGCGGTAAGACACACAACATCACCTCCGGCTGCCTTGCGGATAGCCGCGTGAAGCATCATCACTGGCTCAGGACATTTCAGCCCCGTTGCATCGACCTGATACTCCACAGGATCCGCTGACCCAGTTCCTCAGGGCTTCTTGAAGCGCAGCGTCATACGATCGCTTTCGCCAATCGCAGCGTACTTCGCACGATCTTCATCACCCGCGCCAAAGCTTGGGGGCAAGGTCCAGACACCACCTGCATAGTCCTTGGTGTCTTTTGCGTTCGCATTTATCTCGCTTTTACCGTCCAGAAAAAAACCTGCCGCCTGTGCCATCTCGATGACCTTGGATTCGGGGACGTAGGCAGTGCGCTTCATTTGCTCCAGATCGATTCCGTCATTACCACGGTGCTGAACAATACCCAGTGTTCCGCCAGACTTAAGAGCACGAAAAACATCGGCTAACGATGCCTCAGCCGTGCCGGCACGCAACCACGAATGCACATTGCGAAACACCAGTGCCATATCTACCGAGCCGTCCTCGACATCAACCGGCATGCTGGGCGGCTGCATAACCCTGACATCAACGGCCGAATACACGTCATTAGCCCGACCCAACTTCTGCAAGTAACCTCCGAGCGAGCGTCGACCATAGGCACTCCCGTTTGGCGCCCCATGTCCGGCGACAAGTTTTCCATGATCTTTTAAAAGCGGTGCGAGCACTTCGGTGTACCAGCCACCTCCGGGCGATACCTCCAAAACCGTCATCTCAGCTGACAAACCAAAAAACTCAAGCGTTTCACGCGGATGTCGGTACTGGTCCCGAGCAACATTAGATTCAGAGCGATGATCTCCACTCAAGGCCGCATCCCAGTCCAGTCCTTTGTGACCATCGGCAAATGCCATTGAGGACACCAGAGCGAGCAATACCAGGCTTATTCTTTTCACAGTCAACTCCTATCACGATTTTTGCGTATAGAAGGTATCTATACACTGTTACCACAAATGATAACCGCTCCGCGCGGCCAAGGGGATCCATGCAACAACAATATGTCATTACATTTGCGGGCGCTGACCGAACAGGTTTAGTGGAAGCACTGGCGGAGTTAGTGAAAAGTCATGGTGGCGATTGGCAACAAAGCGAACTGACTCGCTTAGGTGGCGCATTTGCAGGGGCCATTTTGGTTCATGTTTCTAACGAGGGTTTTGAGGCAATCACCCGTGCGGTAGAAGAGAATGAGAACACGGATCTCGCTATCCATATCACGGAAGCCGTCTCTCAACCTCAAATCGAACCTAACTTACATCTCGCGCTCACAGGCCCAAACCGGCCCGGTATTGTCTACGAAATAACACATGAGCTCGCTGAGCTCGACGTCAACATTTTGCACTTCACATCCCGCGTAGAGAGCGGTGCGTGGTCTGGAGAACCGCTATTCGTTGCTGACCTCGACACCTGTGCGCCGGCTGACTTTGATCTCGAGGAGCTTAGGGATCGGCTGGATGGAATTGAAGAGCGAATGACGCTTGAAATAGATATCGAGTCGGTACGTAGCTAACGGCGTCGACGAAAAAAATAGAGCAGCGCCGCAAAAGGTACCGCTATAGCGATTAATACCAAGACCGCTTGAATACTGAGCCAAACGTACCCGAGCAGAGCTTCAGCTGAGACACCGACGATATCAACCGCACCCCACATGAGCGCCATGGTAGCCAACACGCCTAGCGTCGCTGTGCGAATGGCTTTTATGTAACGGCGGTTGAGCATCGCTGAGGCTAGATTACGGGTGTGGGCGACACCACATCCGCATTCTGACCACGATGCCGTAAGGCATGATCCATCAGCACCAACGCCAGCATTGCCTCGGCTATAGGTACGGCTCGTAAACCCACACAGGGATCATGTCGACCCGTAGTAATAACATCAGCGGCGTTACCATCGACATCTATGGATTGCCCTGGCACTTGGATCGATGAGGTCGGCTTAAGCGCGATTCCTACACTGATCGGCTGTCCACTCGAGATACCCCCCAGTACACCGCCCGCATTGTTACTGAGAAAGCCATCCGCTGTCAGCTCATCGCGATGCTCGCTGCCCCGCTGGTTTACGACTGCAAAACCCGCGCCGATCTCAACACCTTTAACGGCATTGATACCCATCATCGCAGACGCAATATCGGCATCGAGGCGATCAAAAATGGGCTCACCCCAACCTGGCGGCAACCCATCTGCAACGATCTCTAGCTTAGCGCCAATGGAATCGCCATCCCGGCGAATTTGTGTCATGTAGCTTTCGAGCTCAGGTATCAGTGCAGCGTCACCGCAGAAAAACGGATTTGTCTCAACCAGATCCCAATCCGTTTGTGATACCTGCAGGGGACCCAGCGCGCTGAGGCATCCTCTAATCGAAACCCCATACCGTTCTTTCAACCACTTTTTGGCGACTGCTCCCGCGGCGACTCTCATCGCGGTCTCTCGCGCCGAGGAGCGACCCCCACCACGATAGTCGCGGGCGCCATATTTTTGCTGATAGGTGTAATCTGCATGCGCTGGACGAAAGACGTCCTTGATCTTGCTGTAATCCTTCGACTTCTGGTCAGCATTCATGATTAGCAAACCAATGGGCGTGCCTGTGGTTAAACCTTCGAAGACACCTGAAAGAATCTGAACTTCGTCCGGCTCTTTGCGCTGGGTCGTGAAACGCGACGTGCCCGGTTTGCGTCGATCCAAGTCAGGCTGCAAATCAGCCGCACTCAGCTCCAGGCCCGGCGGACAGCCGTCTATGATGCAGCCCAAGCCCAGCCCGTGGCTTTCACCAAATGTGGTCACTGTGAACAAGCGGCCAAAGGTATTACCCGACATGTGACTTTCCTAATTTCACTTTACCGACACCACAGGGTTGGCGATGTCTTCCGATGCCGCCCATTGTGCCAGATCCTGAGCCATAAAAACGGCAACGCCGTGACCGCCCTGCTCCAATTCAACCCAAATCGGATGTAACTGCTCTGATAATTCATCGAGTGCTTCAAAACTATTGCCCACCTCAAGAATCAACAGGCCCGTTGGACGGAGAATACGCGCTGCATCACGAAGTAGGACACGCACCAAATCCAGACCGTCATCACCTCCTGACAGCGCCAGCCCCGGCTCATGATGGTATTCAGCGGGCAACCCTTGCATATCACGAGCATCAACATAGGGCGGATTGGCAATAATGATGTCGACACACAACGCCTGACACCATGAGAGCAGATCACCTCGAACAATTCCATCTACCGCATGAATCTGACTATTTTCAGATGCCAGCGATAATGCGGCGTGGTCAAGATCACTCAAAAGCACCTGCGCGGTCGGAAACATTGACTTGGCAAGCATGCCCAGACTTCCACCACCACAACAGACGTCAACAATGACCTGCGGATCCGGCCCTTGGTACCACGGCTCGAACGCATTCAAAACGACCTCCGCTACAGGCGACCGAGGGACCAATGCCCTCTCATCACTTTTGAAGCACAAATGTCCCAGCCATGCTTCTCCCGTAATGTAGGCCACAGGCAATCGCTCCTCGCATCGAGCGTTTAAGAACGAGCGGAGTTTTAGAGACGCAGTTGAGGGATAGTCGGTATCTAAGATGGCGGCGCTTGTATCCATCAGAGACAAGTCTGCCGCGGCTAATACGAGCGCTACTGCCTCATCGTGTGCCGACTCATACCCATGACCAAAGAAGACATCCGCATTCAAAAGCTCAGCTTCTGTATCGATCAGAATCTCTCGAAATGTCATCATCAGGTAGGCCTCGAAAAGAGGTTGCATGATAACACTCGCACATTCCTGTCGCCGCTTAACTTGCCTGCTCTAAAAGGTCGGTAAGCAGCTCCCCGGTCTCAAAGAAACGGGTCAGGGTAAGGGCCAGCGACGCTACATCACCCTCCATGTGGAAGTGATGAGGTCCGGCTAGAACCAACTGATGGAAATTGGGAGCGAGATCAGCAACGCCGGCAATTCTTTCCTGAGCGTCGTCACTGGTGAAAAAGCCTGCATCCCCAGTGATAGCAGCAACCGGGAAATTCATTGCTCGGTAGAGTGAGTCCGAGGTCTCCTCTGACATCTTAATCGTGCTGCTGCCGAAGAGTTTAGGGTCACTCAGTAGAAGCCATCCTTCATCAACGCGACGCAGTGCGCGGGACACCAGCACCTCAGCGTTTTCTCGGGTAAATCCGTACCGCGAGCGCGAGTCGATAAAATGTTCCACAGATTCAAAAATACGGGGTGGGCGCGCCATGTACTTCTTGCGCTCTGCCAGCGACGTGCGAAAAAGCGCCGCCCCGTCATCGTTCTCAAATGAGCGCGAAATCATGCCGTCGAGCATGGTGAGGCTGAGACATCGGTCGCCCAAGGCGACCGCAAACATCCCTGCAACCGCTGCACCGCGACTGTGACCCACAATGTGCGCCCCATTGACACCCATTTGATCGATGATTCCGACCAGCTGCGGAATATCGTCCCAAACATGGTAATTCGCGTCGGGAGATCGGTGACTACTCAGGCCATGACCGGACAAGTCAATGGATATCACGCAGTAATCCGGCAGGAGTGGTGCCAACACCGCGAAGCTCAGTGCATTGTCGAGCCACCCATGAATAGCAAACACCAAGGGTTTGCTCGCGTCGCCCCACGCGAGTCCACGATACGTGAGCCCGTCGTTTTCAAAAACGACGTCCGTTGGCTGGGTGTTCACAACAAATATCCCTCGGGTGCGTGATGCAGGAGCTCGCCACCACCACGACACGGCGCCGTTAATTCGATGATGGCGAAACCACTGGGTGAAAGACTGGTATGCGCTGCGGTGTCGCACCATACATCAATCAACTGAGAAAGATAGGGTTGATGTCCGACGACCAACTGATGTCCGGGTTCGTCTGACAGGAATTCGCCTGCTACATAGTCGGCATGCCCCGGCGCAAGCCCGTCGTGCGCCATTATTTCCGACAGACCTAAATCACTCGCAATGAGAGAGGCCGTCTGATGGGTGCGAGTATAGGGACTGTGTGCGCATGAGGTCGGCAGACTCAGACCACCTTGCTGACATACAGACCGGTAAAGACCCAGTGATGCTTGAACATGGCGCCGACCATGCTCAGTTAGGGATCTTTCTGAGTCGGGGCGGCTGTAAGCCGCCTCACCATGGCGCCACAGCGTTAGGAGCACGCTAGGCGCTCATCTCAACCAGCAACTTGTTCATACGAGCCACGTAGCTCGCCGGGTCCTCCAGCTGAGAACCCTGCGCTAGCGTCGCTTGGTCGAGCAGGATAAGCGCGAGATCAGCGAAGCGATCTTCGTCCTGCTCGCCGTCCATTCGTTTAACCAATCCATGAGACGTGTTGACCTCCAGAATCGGCTCACTGTCGGGTAACGCCTGTCCAGCTGCCTCAAGTATCCGGCGCATCTGTGCCCCGAGCTCATGCTCTCCCACCACAAGACAGGCCGGTGAGTCGGTCAACCTCAGCGTAGGACGCACCTCGCTGACTCGACCATCGAGCGCAGTCTTCAGTCGATCAAGTAATCCCTCGTTCTCGGTTTTTGCCGCCTCTAACTCCGCTTTCTCTTCTTCGGTGCTTTCGCCGAGGTCCAGTTCACCCTTGGCAATATCCTTGAGCGCCTTTCCGTCGAATTCATTCAAGTGCCCCATTAACCAATCGTCGATGCGATCGGACAGGAGTAGTACTTCGATACCCTTCTTGCGGAACACCTCAATATGCGGGCTATTTTTTGCAGTAACATGGTTATCAGCAACCACGTAATAGATAGCATCCTGGCCGTCTTGCATGCGTTCAACGTATTGCTTCAGAGAGACGTTTTGTACCGACTCGTCCGTGTGTGTCGATGCAAATCGCATCAGTTCTGCAATCTTCTCGCGGTTAGTAAAGTCCTCACCTGGACCCTCTTTGAGGACGTTCCCAAAGATGTCCCAGAAAGACTGATACTGTGCTTCATCCGACTTCGCCAACTTGCTCAACATATCCAGCACGCGCTTTGTTACGGCGTTGCGCAGCGAGTCGACCTGTGAGCTTTGCTGCAAAATTTCTCGCGAAATGTTGAGCGGTAGATCCTGCGAATCCAAAACACCCTTCACGAAGCGCAGATACAGGGGCAGAAACTGCTCCGCATCGTCCATGATGAAGGTGCGCTGGATGTAGAGCTTGAGACCACGAGCACCCTCTCGATTCCATAGATCAAATGGTGCCTGACTTGGGATGTACAGCAGCGAGGTGTAATCAAGCTTGCCTTCAACCCTATTGTGGCTCCAACTCAAGGGGTCCTGGTAATCACTGGAAACGTGTCGGTAGAATTCTTTGTATTCGTCATCACTGACATCCGAGCGACTACGGGTCCACAGCGCCTTGGCCTCGTTGATCCGTTCCCACTGCGGGTCGGGAGCCTCTGCTTCTGCCTTATCCTCGTCCGCTTGGGGCATTGCCTGCTCCAGCATCAAGACCGGCACAGAGATGTGGTCTGAGTACTTCTTAATGACGCTCTTAACGCGCCAAGGCGATGCAAATTCCTCTGACTCACTACCTAAATGAAGCACGACCGTTGTACCGGGCACGTCGCGCTCAGCCTCGTCAATGCTGAACTCGTCTTCTCCGGTGGACTCCCAGCGCGTAGCCGCCGCCTCGCCCGCCTTTCGTGAGATAACCTCGACCCGATCGGCAACGATGAAGGAGGAATAAAAACCCACGCCAAACTGGCCAATCAGTTGGCTGTCTTTTTGCTGATCACCACTGAGTTGCTCCATGAACGCCGCCGTTCCAGACTTAGCGATCGTACCGAGATTATCTATAATGTCGTCTCGAGACATGCCAATGCCATTGTCGCTGATGGATAGCGTCTTGGCTTTTTCATCAACATCGACCCGGATCTCGTAACCCTCGCCTCCGACATCAAGGGCACTGTCTTCAATGGCCGCAAAGCGCCTTTTATCGATCGCATCAGACGCATTTGAAATAAGTTCCCGGAGGAAAATTTCGCGGTTGGAATAGAGAGAGTGAATCATCAACTGAAGCAATCGCTTTGCTTCGGTTTGAAATCCCATGGTTTGCTTTGCAGACATCGGTTGCTCCTGTCATTTTTCCCTGTACACCAGATGGGGTGATAGGCCACTGATTTCAAGCACCAAGGGCAAAAATTCCTTCACCGAGACAAAAAAAAGCCCGCAAGGAGCGGGCTTAGAAAAATCTTTCGCAGATTCACATTACCAGCCGGTGATCTCCGCCATCGCAGTACCGATATCAGCCAGTGAGCGGACGGTCCGCACTCCGGCATCCTCTAGCGCTGCGAACTTCTCATCGGCAGTTCCTTTACCACCTGAAATGATCGCGCCCGCATGCCCCATCCGCTTGCCCTTCGGTGCGGTGACACCCGCGATGTAAGAAACAACAGGCTTGGTCACGTTTTCTTTAATAAACGCCGCGGCTTCCTCTTCTGCAGAGCCGCCGATCTCGCCAATCATGACAATCGATTCGGTTGCGTCATCTTCCTGGAACAAGGCCAATATATCGATGAAGTTAGAACCCGGGATTGGATCCCCCCCGATTCCAACACAGGTGGACTGTCCGAAACCGGCATCCGTCGTCTGCTTGACTGCCTCATAGGTCAACGTACCCGACCGAGAGACGATACCGACGCGACCTGGTAGGTGGATATGACCTGGCATGATGCCTATTTTGCACTCTCCCGGTGTAATGACGCCGGGACAGTTGGGCCCGATGAGTCGAACACCTAGCTCGTCGCAACGAACCTTGGCATCCAGCATATCGAGGGTTGGAATACCTTCGGTGATACAGACAATCAACTCGACGCCCGCATTGGCGGCCTCGAGAATGGAGTCCTTGCAGAACGGCGCAGGAACGTAAATCACGGAAGCGTTAGCACCCGTCTGCGTTACCGCATCGCCGACAGTATCGAATACCGGTAATCCAAGATGCTCCTGACCCCCTTTACCCGGCGTCACGCCCCCCACCATCTGGGTGCCGTAGGCAATCGCCTGCTCTGAGTGAAAAGTACCTTGTGAGCCCGTAAAACCCTGGCAAATCACACGGGTGTCTTTATTGATCAAAATGCTCATGCAGCACCTCCAGCAGCAGCGACCACTTGCTGAGCCGCATCAGTCAGACTCGTGGCTGCAATAATATTTAGACCGCTCTTGGCGAGCACTTCTCTTCCAAGTTCTGCATTGTTTCCCTCCAGCCGGACAACAACAGGAACCTCAACACCGACCTCGTTAACAGCGCCAATGACACCCTCGGCAATGAGGTCACAGCGGACGATGCCGCCAAAAATGTTGATCAACACCGCTTGGACGTTTTCATCGCTCAGAATGATCTTGAATGCTTCAGTGACTCGCTCTTTGGTAGCACCGCCCCCAACGTCGAGGAAGTTCGCGGGCTGACCACCGTGCAATTTCACGATGTCCATTGTGCCCATGGCCAGGCCTGCACCATTGACCATGCAACCAATGTTGCCTTCCAAGGCAACGTAGTTAAGCTCCCACGCAGCGGCAGCCGCCTCACGCTCATCTTCCTGCGACGGATCATGCATTGCCTGGAGGTCCTTGTGCCGGTACATGGCGTTGGAGTCGACAACGACCTTGGCGTCAAGACAGTGGAGGTTGCCCTCTTCCGTGATCACCAGTGGATTGACCTCAATCAATGCGAGGTCTTTTTCTTTAAATAAGACAGCTAAGCCATTGAAAATATTGACGAACTGCTTAACCTGCTGCCCCTTGAGACCGAGCTTAAACGCCAGCTCTCTACCTTGGTAAGGCTGTGGCCCCACGAGCGGATCGATGGTTGCTTTAAGGATTTTTTCAGGCGTTTCTTCGGCGACCTTCTCGATCTCAACACCGCCCTCAGTCGATGCCATGAAAACAATACGGCGAGTCGAGCGATCGACAACCGCACCCAGATAGAGCTCATCGGCGATGTCAGTGCAGGTCTCTACCAGAATTTTAGACACAGGCTGGCCATTGGCATCGGTTTGGTAGGTCACCAGGTTTTTACCGAGCCAGCTCTCTGCGAAAGCACGAGCCTCAGCGGGCGAGTCTACAAGTTTGACGCCACCAGCTTTTCCGCGTCCACCTGCGTGAACCTGGGCTTTTACAACCCACTTGTCTCCCCCAATCGCCTTTGCTGCCGCTTCGGCAGCATCAGGCGTATCGACAGCCTGTCCAACAGATACAGGTAACCCGTACTCCGCGAACAGCGCCTTGCCCTGATATTCGTGCAAGTTCATACATCCCCCTTTGTGAGTTGACGAAGCCTACGCTGAGCGTAGACCCGACCCCGATCCTCGCAAATCGGGGATTTGAAGTTTCTTATCGTCGCTTTCGATTCGGCATATGAATCGCCATGCCATCAACGGCAAGCGCCGCTTCATGAACCGCTTCGGACATGGTCGGATGACCAAATACCATCAGCTGAACATCCTCTGCACTGCCACCGAATTCCATGGTGATCACCATTTGCTGTACCAAGTCCGCAGCGGATGGTCCAATCGCATGTGCCCCCAGTATTCTGTCAGTCTTTGCGTCCGCAATGATCTTTACAAAGCCGTCCGTCTCACCGCTTGCTAAAGCTCGGCCAATGGCCGCGAACGGGAATGAGCCGGCCTTGTAGTCAACGCCTTCCGCTTTGAGTTCCTGCTCGGTCTTACCGACTGCCGCAATCTCGGGATGCGTATAAATAATAGAAGGGACGCACTCGTAATTTAGCTGAACAGGCTTGCCATGAATGCGCTCGGCAACCATCACACCCTCTTCCGATCCCTTGTGCGCAAGCATGGGCCCGCGAACGATGTCGCCAATGGCCCAAACGCCAGGTGCTTCGGTTGCGCAGTAGTCATTGACGAAGACAAAGCCACGCTCATCCATGGTCACGCCGGAGTCGGTGGTAAACAGATCCTTGGTACGGGGACGACGGCCCACCGCCACGATCAGCCGATCGAACTCAGCCGACTTTTCCTCGCCCTTTTCGGTGTAGGTCACGGTAACAGCACCTTTGCTCACACTCGTGCCGGTGACCAACGCATTCAGCCGGATATCAAGTCCCTGCTTCTTAAAGACCTTGGCGGCTTCCTTGCTGACTTGCGCATCCATCATTGGAAGGAAGGAGTCGAGCGCTTCAAACAACACGACCTCCGAACCCAATCGCCCCCAGACACTACCCAATTCGAGCCCAATAACACCGGCGCCGATGACACCAAGGCGTTTTGGAACTGCGTCAAAGGTCAATGCACCTGTGCTGTCGACGATGACGGCATCATCTGTCGGTGCGGGTGGAATGGTTACTGGCTCTGAGCCGGATGCCAACACCACATTGCTGGCTGTCAGCTGAGACTTCGCTCCGTCTGCAGCTGTCACCTCGACGTTGCGCCCGGCAAGTAACTTACCCTTACCTTGCACAACCGTGACACCGTTGTGCTGAAGTAACGAGGAGACGCCGCCTGTGAGTTGCGTAACAATTTTATTCTTTCGCTTCATCATGCCCGCGACATCAATCGCAGGCGAATCCACGTTGATACCGTGAACAGAGAAGTGATCGCGAGCCTCGGTAAACTTATGCGAGCTATCGAGTAGCGCTTTCGATGGTATGCACCCAACATTCAGACAGGTGCCGCCAAAGACCGGCTTTCCCTTGGAATCACTCCAGGACTCGACAACCGCCGTGTTTAAGCCCACTTGCGCGCACTTAATTGCGCAAACATAGCCCGCAGGTCCAGAGCCAATAATTACTACGTCGTATGAATCGCTCATCGGAATTAGTCCTCCTTACAACTGGAGCAAGATGCGTGATGGATCCTCGATTAACTCCTTGACCGTCACCAGGAACTGGACTGCCGTTTTGCCGTCGATCAGACGGTGATCATAGGAGAGTGCGAGATACATCATGGGTCGAATCACCACCTCACCATCGACGGCCACCGGTCGATCTTTGATGGTGTGCATGCCTAGAATCGCGGTCTGAGGTGGGTTGAGAATGGGCGTAGACAACAAGGAGCCAAAGACGCCTCCATTAGAAACAGTAAAGGTTCCGCCCGTCATCTCGTCAATCGTGAGCTTTTTGTCGCGCGCCTTTAAACCCAAGTCCCGAATGGCAGCCTCTACGTCGGCTATGCTCATAAAGTCGGCATCGCGCAACACAGGAACCACGAGACCATCCTCGGTTGATACAGCAACACCAATATCCTGATAGCCGTGATAAACGACATCGTTACCATCTATCGATGCATTGACCTCTGGGAAACGCTTAAGCGCTTCACAACAGGCTCTGACGAAGAAGCCCATAAAGCCAAGACGCGTCCCATTGTGTGTTTTCTCAAACTGATCTTTGTATTGTGAACGCAGTCGCATCAGCGGTGCCATATCCACTTCGTTAAAGGTGGTCAGCATGGCAGTTTGCTGGGTTGCCGACAGCAAACGCTCGGCAATGCGCGCCCGCATACGTGTCATGGGAACTCGACGCTCGATACGCTCACTCGTTGGCCCTTGCAAGTCAGTACTCGCCGGAGCCGCTGAAGGCGGCACGGGGTTCGATGTCGGTTGGGGCGCAGGCGCGGGAGCCCGTTCAGCCAGATGCGCCAGCACATCTTCCTTATTGATTCGTCCGTCTTTGCCGGTTCCTTTGATGGCGCTGGCATCCAGCCCATGCTCATCGACTAGCTGGCGCGCCGCAGGCCCCATAGGCACTGGCGCCTCTGCTTTTTCCGCTGTTTTTTCCGCGGGTGATGCCTCTGCAGAATCGGTCGCTTCCCCGGGCGTCAATTCAGCCAATAGCGCCTCACTTTCAATCGTGCTGCCCACATCGACCAAAATTCGATCCAGCCTGCCCGCTTCAGGCGCAACCACTTCCATCACCACTTTGTCGGTTTCTATTTCTACCAACAACTCATCTCGCTGAACAAAATCGCCCTCCTGCTTGTGCCACAGAGAGACCTCTCCATCAGCTACTGATTCAGGAAACGCCGGCGCTTTGATTTCTATTTTCATGATAATCGTCCGTTTTACTGCTTCTTATTCAGCTCTTCACCCCAGAGCTGCCGAAATAAATGCTTCTTGTTCTTGCACGTGCAACGCGGTGTAGCCCGCCGAGACAGACGCCGACGGGGTTCGTCCGACGTAGCGCAGCTCTGCACCAAACATCGCGAGCGAAACAAGCCGACGCATGGCGTCCTGGATCGAGTACCAGGCGCCTTGATTCATCGGCTCTTCTTGACACCACACCACACTCGCTTCTCTTGGGTAAGCACCCAAAACTTCCCTCAATTGCGCGTCCGGCAACGGATAGAGCTGCTCAACACGGATAAGGGCAACGTTATCTGTACCACGGTCGTCGCGAGCTGCATCCAAGTCGTAATAAACCTTGCCCGAACACAGTACAACGCGTGTGACAGCTGCCTTGTCGGTGACATGAGGGTCATCAATCACCGGCTGGAATTGACCGTTTGCCAAGTCATCGAGTGTCGAAACTGCACTTTTGTGTCGAAGCAAACTCTTCGGCGACATAACAATCAGCGGTTTACGGAGTGGCCTAACAGCCTGACGGCGCAGCATGTGGAACACCTGTGCAGGCGTGCTCGGCACGCAGACCTGAATATTTTCTTGCGCCGACAATTGCAAATAACGCTCGAGTCGCGCGGATGAATGCTCTGGACCCTGCCCCTCGTAACCGTGGGGTAACAGCATGGTCAATCCACACAAGCGAGCCCACTTGTACTCGCCACTGGTGATGAACTGGTCGATAACCACCTGCGCGCCGTTGGCAAAGTCACCAAATTGGGCTTCCCAAATGACCAAGCCGGTTGGCGACGTGGTCGCGTATCCATACTCGAAGGCCAGCACAGCCTCCTCCGATAGCAGGGAGTCATAAATATTGAACTCAGCCTGCTGATCCGATAAATGCTGCAGCGGAACGTAGGCCTCTTGCTTGTTCTGGGCATGCAATACCGCATGCCTGTGGGAGAAGGTGCCTCGTCCCACGTCCTGCCCCGTCATTCTGACGGGATAGCCATCGGCCAGCAGGGTGGCATAGGCCATATTTTCCGCAAAACCCCAGTTAATCTCGAGTGCTCCCGCGGCCATTTTGCCACGATCCTCGAGCAACTTTTTGACCTGTCGCTGTAGCGCAAACCCCTCCGGAATCGTGCCCATGATCTCAGCTAGCTCGCGTAACCGCGCAGTATCAATTGACGTATCGCAGGGCATATCCCAGCTGTGACCGAGATAGGGTTTCCAATCAACGAACAGATTGGAATTGGGCTCCATAACGAGCTGGGTCACCAGCGGTTCGCCGCGGTCAAGCGACTCCCGATACCGCTCCATCAACGCCGCGTCCTCTTCAGCCGTCAGCACATCATCACTGATCAAACGCTGAGCGTATAAATCGCGCGTTGACGCATGCTGTTTGATGGTCGCGTACATCATTGGCTGCGTTACGGACGGCTCGTCAGCCTCGTTGTGTCCGCGTCGTCGATAACAGACGAGGTCAATCACGACGTCTTTCTTGAACTGGTTGCGGTAGTCCACTGCCAACTGGGTTACAAAAACAACCGCTTCGGGGTCGTCACCATTAACGTGGAATATGGGCGCCTGAACCATCTTGGCGATATCAGTACAGTACTCGGTCGAGCGCGCATCTTCCTGTCGGCTAGTGGTAAAGCCCACCTGGTTGTTAATCACAATGTGCAAGGTACCGCCGGTCTTATACCCGCGGGTCTGGGACATCTGAAAGGTCTCCATGACCACACCTTGGCCCGCAAATGCCGCGTCACCGTGTATCACAATCGGGACGACCGTATCACCATGCGGATCCTCCCGGCGATCCTGACGGGCTCGAACAGAGCCCTCCACGACGGGCGAGACGATTTCCAGGTGCGACGGGTTAAACGCTAATGCAAGATGCACCTCGCCACCGGGCGTCATGATGTTGGAGGAGAAGCCTTGATGGTACTTCACGTCGCCGGAACCAAAGTAGGACGCCCGCCCCTCGAATTCATCAAACAATTCGCCGGGGTTTTTGCCCAAAATATTGACTAGAACATTTAGACGACCGCGGTGAGCCATCCCGATGACCACTTCCTTGGCACCATAGCCACCAATCCGCTGTATCGCCTCGGACATCATCGGAATAAGACTTTCGCCGCCTTCCAAACCAAAGCGTTTTGTACCTGGGTATTTTGATGCGAGGGACTTTTCCAGCCCTTCGGCCTTAATGAGACGTCGCAAAATCGAGATTCGCCCTTCTCGATCAAGGGCCGGTGCTCCGCGCACCGACTCCATGCGACTCATAATCCAGTGGCGCTCGTCCGTGTTCACAATGTGCATGAACTCTGCACCAATGGTGTTGCAGTAGGTCTTTTCTAGGGCTGCTCGGATTTCAGCCAACGAGGCATCAGCTTTACCGATGTAGAGGCTGCCCACCTGAAAAACGGTATCTAGGTCTGCCTCTGACAATTCGTGAAATTCGAGCTCTAAGTCTGGCACTGGCGAGCGCGGATGAAGCGATAGCGGATCGAGTGTCGCTTTCTGATGTCCTCGTTGACGATAAGCAGAGATCATCTGCACCACACGGACCTGCTTACGTTCGTATTCGGTTGCTTGAGAATCCTGGCTTCGCGTAGCCTCGGTTCTAACCCGCATCTTGCTGATGCGTGCGAACTGGGCACGAAGTACCGAGTGAGGCAAATCTCTAAGACTGGCTGTACGGGTCTCTACCCGTGGCAGTCGGTCGAAGTAATCACGCCATTCAGGTGGCACTTCATTTGGATCTTTTAAGTACGCCTCGTAAAGGTCCTCTACATAGGCGGCATTGCCACCCGAGAGGTGAGACGTACTTCGCTGCTGCTCCATGCTGGGTAGGTCTATCGACTTTGCCATGCACACTTCCCCCGAAGTCATCTGCAGCAACTTATTGTTTGATATGTGTCACTGCATTTGGAGGAATATCTTACTCTTAACGAACTGTTTTTCCCACGCTTTACACCGCCTTAGAACGGCAAAACGCCACAAAAGTGGCGTTAATTTTACCTAATATGAATTTCAGTTATGTAATCCATAACTGACGAAGGCTTCATGCAGCTCGATTCAGCAGCATGTTTCGGATGTGGCCAATGGCCCGCGTGGGATTGAGGCCTTTCGGGCAGACATTGACACAGTTCTGGATACCGTGACACCGGAAAACACTAAAGGGGTCATCGAGCTTGGCGAGACGCTCGTCGGTCGCTTGATCACGACTGTCTGCTAGGAAGCGATAGGCCTGTAACAGCCCAGCGGGGCCCACGAAACGGTCCGGGTTCCACCAAAATGACGGGCAACTCGTAGAGCAGCACGCACACAAAATGCATTCATATAACCCATCCAGCTTCGCCCTGTCTTCGGGTGACTGCAAACGCTCGATCGCCGGCGCAGGCGTGTTGTTCTGAAGGTAGGGCTCGATTTTCTCGTATTGCGCGTAAAACAGGCTCATATCAACCACCAGATCACGCACAACGGGTAGCCCGGGTAGCGGGCGGATAACCAGCTTGTCGTTCTTCACCGCATCAGACAGTGGGGTAATGCACGCGAGACCGTTCTTCCCATTGATATTAAGACCGTCTGAACCACAGACGCCCTCTCGGCAGCTACGTCGGTATGTGACCGTGGCGTCGTGCTCTGCCTTGATCATTTCGAGTACATCAAGAACCATTAAATCCTTACCACCCGTCTCGACTTGATACTCCTGCATCTTCGGAGCCGCATCGGTCTCGGGGTTAAAACGGTATACACTGACCTGCAACATCACTGATCTCCTCGCAGATTAGTAGGTGCGTACTTTCGGTTGGAAAGTATCAACGGTTTTCGGGGTGAAATTGACCGACCGCTTGCTGACCGAACGGCCCTCGCGGTGGTAAATCGAATGGCACAGCCACTCGTCATCGTTTCGCTCGGTAAAGTCCTCTCTCGCATGCGCCCCACGGCTCTCCTTGCGTGCTTCAGCAACAATAGCGGTCGCTTCAGCCGTTTCAAACAGATTCTGCAGCTCCAGGCACTCGATGCGAGCGGTATTGAACGCGTTGCTTTTGTCTTCCAGCTTCACGTTGTCGATGCGCGCCTTGAGGTCATCCAGCTTCTTGATGCCCTCCTGCATGAACTCGCCCTTGCGGAACACACCAAAGTAATTTTGCATGACGCCCTGAAGCTCCTTGCGCAGCGCAGACACATTTTCACCGTCACTACGTTCATTGAGTGCGACCAGTCGCTGGTTAGCTGACTCAATATCGGTAACCGAGGCCTCACGCATCTCAATACCCTGACGTAACGCATCCTCAATAAACAAGCCGGACGCGCGACCGAAGACAACCAGATCGAGCAGTGAATTGCCTCCCAGGCGGTTTGCGCCGTGAACAGAGACGCAAGCGACTTCGCCACAGGCGTATAAGCCGGGAATCACCGTATCGTTTCCGGCCGCATCAACCGTGAGCGCTTGCCCATGAATATTGGTTGGGATGCCTCCCATCATGTAGTGGCACGTCGGCACCACCGGAATGGGCTCTTTCACGGGATCAACGTGCGCAAACGTGCGAGACAACTCACAGATGCCGGGCAATCGAGACTCTAAAACCTCCTCGCCGAGGTGGTCGAGCTTCAACTTCACGTGGTCACCGTCAGGACCACAACCGCGGCCTTCCAGAATTTCAAGAATCATTGAACGTGCAACGACATCTCGTCCTGCCAAGTCCTTAGCGTTGGGCGCGTAGCGCTCCATGAAGCGCTCACCATCGGCGTTAACCAAATAACCACCCTCACCTCGGCAACCCTCTGTCACCAAGGTACCTGCGCCATAAATGCCTGTTGGATGAAACTGCCACATTTCCATGTCCTGAACAGGTACTCCCGCTCTCAAGGCCATGCCAACGCCATCACCAGTATTGATGTGCGCGTTGGTAGTAGAGGCATAAATACGACCAGCCCCGCCAGTAGCGAAAACCGTCGCTTTTGACTTTACATACACGGTCTCGCCCGTCTCGATGCAAATCGCAATCACACCAACGACCGCGCCGTCCTGATTCTTAACCAGATCTGTGGCGAACCATTCGTTAAAGAACACAGTCTCGTTTTTAACATTGTTCTGATACAAGGTGTGCAGCAGGGCGTGGCCGGTTCGGTCTGCTGCCGCGCAAGTGCGCGATGCCTGACCACCCTCACCAAAGTTTTTAGACTGGCCACCAAAGGGTCGCTGGTAGATGCGTCCCTCTTCCGTTCGGGAGAAAGGCAAACCCATGTGCTCAAGCTCGAAAATCGCCTCGGGACCCACGGAGCACATGTACTCAATGGCATCCTGATCGCCAATGTAATCACTGCCCTTAACGGTGTCGTACATATGCCAGCGCCAGTCATCCTGTGGGTCGTCGCTTGCAATTGCGCATGTGATGCCACCTTGCGCACTTACCGTGTGTGATCGAGTTGGAAAGACTTTCGATATAACGGCCGTTTTGTACCCTGATTGAGCCAATTGCAGTGCAGCACGCATGCCTGCACCACCGCCACCGACAATGACTCCATCAAACGAGATCGTTCTCATCCCTTTGCTTCTCCCAAGCGTTCCTCGCAACCGCGAGGATTAACCCCAAATTACTTGTATTACCCAGATTGCGTAGACCACCAGCGTCAGTACGACTGCGATCTGCAATACGGGGCGAACCACATTACCTATAGGCCCGAGCATGTATTCGGTCAGGTAGTCCGTAAACACCGTCCACAAGCCAATCCATGCATGGGACACGTAAGCCCCAATGGCGAGTAGCGTAAACACCTTCATCGCCGTCAAGTCGTGAAGCTCGCGCCACGCAGTGTAGTCAATCCCATTAGCTATCTGGACGCCAATGAACAAAAAATATGCAAGAAGAATGAGCGAACTCACTCGTTGTATCAGCCAGTCGGATAAACCGTTACGACTAAAGCTAGTGACCTGAGTTACCACAACATGATCCCCCATATGACGGCAGCGACGGCTGCTAGGACAAATAAAATACGAGCACTCATCGCGCCGCCTTTAAGATCCTCTCCCACCCCCATGTCCATAATGAGGTGTCTAATCCCAGCGAGAGCGTGATAGCTCAGCGCGGCAAGGAAGGCCCACGTCATGAACCTGACCAACGCCGAACTCATTAGTGCCGTCAGGGCATCAAAGCTCTCCTGCGACGCAAGACTCTGATCTAGGGCCCAAACCAGGAACAAACTAGAGACGAATAGCAACACGCCCGTCACCCGATGCGATATCGACGCTAATGCCGTGATCGGAAACGAGATGGTCGTTAACTCAAGATTGACAGGACGGTTGTCCTTACTGCCGCGTGGTTTCACTTCTTAGCCCCCAGAGCAATCGAGTGGTCGGAATTTGAGGCGTGAGTATATGGAGTCGCTTCGCTACTGACAAATTCATCTCGCAAACTGTGAGCATCTGTCGTGTTTTATCTGCGCAATGCTGTAAAATTGCTACATTGCAAAGGCGCCGTTAAAGTAGCGCCACAAAAACGAGGTCGGGGGACACGTAATGACAGGCAAGACAGCAAAGCTTTCCATTCCGCAGAGCGATAACAGCACACTAGACATCGACTTACCTGTCTACGAAGGCTCACTGGGGCCCGACGTTATCGACGTTGCAAAGCTGACGTCTCAAGGCCACTTCACCTTCGATCCCGGTTTCACCTCCACGGCGTCCTGTGAATCCAAAATCACCTTCATCGACGGTGAAAAAGGTGTCTTGCTACACCGCGGCTACCCCATCGAACAGCTGGCAGAACAGTCCGATTACCTGGAAACCTGTTATCTACTTCTGAACGGTGAGTTGCCCAGCGCGGATGAGAAAAAAGCCTTTGTCGACATGGTGACAAACCACACGATGGTGCATGAGCAAATCAGAACCTTCTTTAACGGATTCCGTCGGGACGCACACCCCATGGCTATCATGTGCGGCGTGGTGGGCGCTCTGTCAGCGTTCTACCACGACTCCACTGATATCTCTGACCCCCACCACCGGGAGGTAGCGGCATTCCGACTCATTGCCAAGATGCCCACGATTGCAGCCATGAGCTACAAGTTTTCAATCGGCCAGCCTTTTATGTATCCGCGCAACGACCTGGATTACTCGGCAAACTTCCTTCATATGATGTTTGGCAACCCGTGTGAGCCGAGCGTTATTTCACCGACGCTTGCACGCGCCATGGATCGCATTTTCCTCCTGCACGCTGATCACGAGCAAAACGCATCAACATCAACCGTCAGACTAGCAAGCTCCTCGCAAGCGAACCCCTTCGCCTGCATTGCGGCGGGCATCGCAGCGCTTTGGGGGCCTTCGCATGGCGGTGCCAACGAGGCGGTCGTGAAAATGCTCGACGAAATCGGTGACGTCTCAAGGATCGACGAATTCGTAGCGCGTGCGAAGGACAAGAATGACCCGTTCCGCCTTATGGGCTTTGGTCACCGCGTCTACAAGAACTTTGACCCGCGGGCGAAGGTCATGAAGCAGGCTGCCGACGAGGTATTAGCTGAACTGGGTATTCAGGACGAGAATCTAGAAATCGCGAAGCGACTCGAGGAAATTGCCTTGAGTGACCCGTACTTCATCGAGAAAAAGCTATATCCCAACGTCGACTTCTACTCCGGCATTATCCTAAAGGCACTTGGTATTCCAACGTCCATGTTTACTGTGATCTTTGCGGTTGGTCGCACCGTTGGCTGGGTCGCTCACTGGAACGAGATGATTGGCGGCAGCTATCGCATTGGACGTCCGCGACAGCTTTACACCGGTTATCAAGCCCGTGATTTTGTCCCGGTTGAGAATCGGTAATGAAAGCGGGTAATTCACGAGTTGTTATCTCAGGAGCAGGGCTCTTTACGCCTCCCGAGAGCGTGAGTAATCACGAACTTGTCGAATCCTTCAATGCATGGGTTGATCATTACAATGCTGAGCATGCCGACGCGATTGCCGCGGGTGAGTTAGAGCCCAAGGTACACTCCAATGTCGAGTTCATCGAAAAGGCCTCGGGGATCAAATCACGTTTTGTTATGAATAAAGCGGGGATTGTCGATCCCATGCGCATGTTTCCGCGACTGGAACCACGCTCCAATGATGAACCTTCGGTCATGTGCGAGATTGGTGTCGCGGCAGCAAAACAAGCCATGGAGCAAGCGAACGTGACTGCCGAGGATATCGACGCTGTTCTCGTCGCTGCATCGAACATGGAGCGTGCCTACCCCGCCATGGCGATCGAAGTACAAGCGGAATTAGGTATCAAAGGCTTTGCCTTCGATATGAACGTTGCCTGCTCCTCGGCCACCTTTGGTATTCAGCAGGCCTATGACATGGTTGTGTCGGGTAACGCCCGCCGTGTCTTAATGGTCAACCCTGAAATATGTACCGGGCACCTAAACTTCCGTGACCGTGACGCTCACTTTATCTTCGGCGATGTAGCGACAGCGGTCGTGATTGAGTCAGCTGAGAGTAGCCGGTCAGAGCATGCGTTTGAAATTTTGGATACCAAGCTTCAAACCATTTTCTCCAACAACATTCGTAACAATTTTGGTTTCCTTAACCGAGCAACAGAGGAAGGGGTCGGTCAGGTTGATAAGCTGTTTGTTCAAGAGGGTCGCAAAGTATTCCGGGAGGTTTGCCCTGCGGTAGCCGAACAGATTACAACCCAGCTCGCGAAGATGGAAATCGACCCCAACTCACTCAAGCGTATATGGCTCCATCAGGCCAACAGGAACATGAACGAGTTGATTGCGAAGAAGGTTCTTGGACGTGAGCCGACCGAGGAAGAGTCACCGACCATTCTGGACGAGTATGCCAACACGTCGTCGGCGGGTTCAGTGATTGCCTTCAAGAAATACAACGAGGACTTCGAGCCCGGCGATCTAGGTGTGCTTTCCTCGTTCGGCGCCGGCTACAGCATTGGGTCCATCGTACTGAAACGTATCTAGCTACCCAAATAATCAGCAAGCGCGCTCAGTAGGTGCGCCTGCTGATCCTTCGTACCAACCGTAATACGAACCCACGGAAGCAAATCTTGACTAGACCAACTGCGAACGAGGATATGTTGAGTCTTCAAGTGCGCAGTCAAATCTATACCCGTATGGCGTGGGTGTGACGCAAGAACGAAATTAGCGTCTGACGGCAACACTGTAAAATCCAGTCGCTCAAGCCCCTCTGTAAGCTCAGCCCTATTTTGTTTGACCGTAGCGGAAGCTTCATCAAACCAGTCTGAGTCCGACACCGCTGCTGTTGCGACACATTGCGCATAAGCGTCGACAGGGTACGAATTGAAAGAGTCCTTCACCCTTCGCAACCCCTCAATAAGTGAGGCGTGGGCGAGGCCATAACCAACACGTAAGCCCGCGAGCGCATGGCTCTTCGAAAAACTTCGGGTGATCAGCACATTGTCGTATTCATTGATCAACGCGACGGCAGACGTGGCACCGAAACCAAAGTAGGCCTCATCGATCAATACCAGTCGATTGGGGTCGCGACAGACCAAAGCCTCGATCGCCTTTAGTGGCACGCTCACACCGGTTGGTGCATTTGGATTGGGAAAAACCACTGGACCATTCCAAGCCCCCAATGCATCAATATCAATCGATAGGTCGGCTTGCATCGGTATTTTTTTCAGCCCCTGCCCGAGCAACTTGGCCCAGACCGGATAGAACGTATAGGTCATGGCAGGCACAGCGGGGACTCTATCGGCGTCGGACAGAAACGCAGTCCACGCGAAACCTAACACCTCATCCGAGCCATTAGTCACCAAGACCTGATCCGGGGACACATTGTTCGCCTTTGCAATCGCCTCTGACAGAAGCCTCGACGTTGGATCGGGATACCGTCGCAAACGTTCAACATCTAATTGCTGACCAGCTGTCACTGCCTTTGCAGAAGGTGGCAGCGCGTGTTCATTGGTATTTAACTTAATGACATCACTGTTCTGCGCTTGTTCACCTGGCGTGTATGGCGAAAGACTCTGTAGCGTGTCTGACCAGAGGCGGTGCATGTATGACCCCGATAGAAAACAGTAGTGTATGGCCGCCACCCATCGATATTAGCAATCAGTGAGAGCCCTCGCGCCGCAAGTATATCTAAAAAGTGCTCGGCACATTGGCCAAAGCCCATTAACCATCATTCACCCAAGACATTCGGCAGCGCGGAGGCTGCCTTAAACCATGAATCACTAAAGGGTGAGGTATGCCACCACATCTTCAAACAGCCGGTCAGCTGGACTATTGGAGGTGTCTCGACTTCACGAGCGATGCTTGTCTAGTGCGTGATCGCTTGAGTCTCGGTTTGGTGGGGCTTGAACACCATTGAAAATACCGACCCCTGACCATACACACTGTCGATCAGTAGCTCTGCGTTGTGACTAACAGCCACGTGCTTAACAATCGCCAAACCGAGCCCCGTTCCTCCAGTAGCCTGGCTTCGACTTTTATCGACGCGGTAGAAACGCTCGGTGAGCCGGGGTATATGCTGTGGCTTAATCCCCTCCCCCTCATCTCTTACGGTCAGGGTTGGATAGCCCGAATCGAGCTTCCACTCGACCGTAACCAGGTCGTCATGACCACTGTACTTCAGTGCATTCACCACCAAATTACTCACGGCACTGTGAAGCTCGGTTGCATCGCCGAGAATGACATCGTCGTGCTCTAGATACGTATCGATTTTGCGCTCCGGATACGCCGCCCTGAGATCTTCAATGATCTCAGTCACCAGTTCCGTCATGTCTATCGGGAGTGTTTTGTCGGCGCCCTCAATGGTCTCAATTCGGGACAGCCATAACAGATCCTTAAGAAGCACCTCCATGCGAACCACCTGCATGTCCATTTGCACCAGTGGACGCTGAATCTTTGACACGAGATCCGAATCGAGCGACTGGAGGTTTTCGACATAGCCCTTGAGCACGGTTAAAGGTGTCCGCAGTTCGTGCGAGACGTTACCCACAAAGTCGCGACGCATCATTTCAAGCTTGTACTGCTCGGTAACGTCTTTGATGAAAATCAGCTTATCGCCACCACCGAAACTGGATGCCTCTACCTGTAGGCACCGCTTTTGGTCCGCCGACGGTGGGATACGTAACGGCACCTTGTAATCACCCACCGCCAAATAGTCTGAGAAATGGGGGAGATTTATCTTGCTGACAAGCGGTCTACCCTCGTCTCTATCCAGACGAATCCCCAGCAGACTCCCCGCGGAGTCATTCATCCAGGCGATATTGCCCCACGGATCCGTAATAATCGCGGCGTCACGCATCGACTTAAGTGAATCCTGCAGGTAATGCAGTGAAGATTCGAGACGACCCTGGGCTTCCTCACTCTGACTTCGCAGACGGTGAATGTAGTCGAACAACAGGCCCCAGACACCCGCGGCCTGTGGCGTCTCATCGGAAACGTTTGATAACCATCGCTCAACTTGGAACATTTGGTAGCTCCAATAGAGGAGCACGGCCGCCATTGATAAGCCTAGGCCGGTTGCGGGTTTACCGAAATACAAGCCTGAAGCTGACCCCATACCAAGAACAGCGACAATACCAACAAGCGCTCGCCACCAATGATTAAGAAAGGTCACTCGGAGACCACACCCTTGGCCGAGAATCGGTAGCCTGTGCCTCTCACGGTTTGAATGAGGTCGCTGTAATCCTGAATGCCGCCCTCTAGCGCCTTTCTCAGGCGTCTGATATGCACATCGACGGTGCGCTCCTCAACGTACACATTAGCGCCCCAAACGTGATCAAGTAACTGATTTCGCGTATAGGCGCGCTCAGGATGAGACATAAAGAATTGAAGCAAGTTAAATTCGGTAGGGCCCATCTCAATCGGTGCATTCGCAACAAAAATACGACGGCTATCGACATCGAGTACCAGTTCGCCCACTTCCAGACGGTCGCGCTGTTCACCCCCTACGCTTCTGCGCAGCAACGCTTTAATCCGGGCAATTAGCTCACGGGGCGCAAAGGGTTTGGTGACGTAGTCGTCCGCACCCGCGTCGAGACCTTGAATAACATTATCCTCGGCCACCTTCGCCGTTAGCATGATCACCGGTATCTCAGCCGTGGTGTCGTTGCGTTTAAGCCGGCGCAACAGTTCGAGACCACTGCCTCCCGGTAGCATCCAATCGAGCAAGACGATGGCTGGGCGCTCATCCACGATAAGACGATGCGCATCCTGAATATTCTCCGCTTCCAGGCACTCAAAATCGGCTATCTCAAGCGCCATCCGCAACATATCTCGAATCGAGAATTCGTCATCAACAATCAGTACTTTTTTCGACACCATCTAGAAACACCTTCCGCTTCATCACTGCTTTATGACACCCAAATGACAATAAAATTTAATGACATTAATGTGACAGTAAAGTGACGGCGATTAAAACCAATCTAGCCATCCCTTCTTCTTGAATTCGTCCTGACACGAAGCAAGCTGTCGGCTATACATTGATGCACGCCGATCGACTTTCTTCGCCACTTCAACCAGCCATGGTTTCGAACGGTAGGTCCCGCGTTTGTAGCCACCATGTCCCTCGTGGTAGTTGAGGTACAGTCGAAACGCATCGTCTTTAGCAATACCGTTGATCTGATTCGTCGTGTGGTTGTACCAACCAACGAAATCGATGGCGTCCTCAAATTTGTCGCGATCAGCGCCGTGGTTTCCCGATTTCCGTTTATACCAATCCCAGGTGTCATTCTTGGCCTGAGAGTAACCGTATGCATCACTCGCTCGAGGCCCCGGAATAATGCCCCAGATTTTCGTTCTCGGCGGTTTAGCGCCGGCAACAAACCGTGACTCCTGATGCATGAAAGCCATCATGATCGAAATAGGTGCACCCCAACGCGCTCGCGCGTCTTTCGCATCCCCGTACCAACTATCCTTTTCACGGAAAATATGGCAAATGTTATCCAACTTATCAGGGGGCGACGTGGTGCAGCCGCCGACCACGACTATCAGGCTGACTACCAGGGCGACTCTTCTGACTAAACTCATAGCTCCGCCTCCTCCAGGATGCGCATAAATTCATTCTCATCGATAACCTTTACGCCCAGCGATTCCGCTTTACTCAATTTGGAGCCTGCGCCTGGCCCCGCCAACAACACGTCGGTTTTCTTGCTCACAGAACCGGCTGTCTGACCGCCAAGCCGACGGATCGAAGCGCCCGCCTCATCACGCGACATCGCTTCTAGCTTCCCCGTCACCACCCATGTCTGTCCCGTCAATAGAGCCTTAACTGCTGACTGCTCTTCAGGTCCTGACCAAGCGATGCCGGCATCTATCAGACGGGCCACCAACTCTCTGTTCGTTTCATTAGCAAAGAACCGATGGATGTGCGAGGCGACCACCGGGCCAACATCATTGACCTGCTCTAACGACTCTGAAGATGCTGCCATGATCAGTTCCAGATCAATGAAGTGATTGGCGAGTGAACGAGCCGTGGCCTCACCTACCTCCCGAATGCCCAACGCGTATAGGAATCGCGGTAAGTCTGTCGCCTTACTTCCCTCAATGGCTTCAATGGCCTTCACTGCTGATTTGTGCCCCATCCGATCGAGAGCAGCTAGCTGGTCTACCGTTAAGCCATACAGATCCGCAATATCAGACACGAGACCTTGATCAAATAACTGATGCAGTAACTTTTCACCAACACCATCGATATCCATGGCTTTGCGGGAGACAAAGTGCTCAAGCGCCGCCTTTTGTTGTGCTGGGCATGCAAGTGCGTTTTCGCACCGGACGGCAGCCTCGTCGAGATCTCGTGTAAGGGTGGCATTACAGTCAGGGCATACCTCGGGGAACACCACCTTGGTTAACTCACCCGTTCTTCGATCATCGAGAGCTTTAACGATTTGAGGTATCACGTCACCCGCTCTGCGGACAATGACTTGATCGCCTATACGGACATCAAGTCTCGCTATTTCATCTGCATTGTGAAGCGTGGCATTACTGACCGTCACGCCCCCAACAAAGACCGGCTGCAGCCTTGCAACCGGCGTAATTGCACCGGTTCTGCCTACCTGAAAGTCCACCCCCAAGAGTGTGGTCACCTCCTCCTGAGCAGGAAACTTTCTCGCAATGGCCCAACGCGGCGCGCGAGCCACGAAACCAAGTACTGACTGCTGTTCAAAGTCGTTAACCTTGATGACAACACCATCAATATCGACTTCTATCTGATCGCGCTTTGCAAGAATACGGGCCACGAAAGCCTCCGCTGCCTCCCAGCCCTCAACGACCTCGGTCAGGCTAGATGTTTTGAATCCAATCTGATTCAAATAGCTCAGCGTTTCGCTGTGTGACGTAGGTAAGCTTCCGCCTTCAACATAGCCGACGGAGTACGCCATGAATACCAATGGGCGAGTTGCAGTAATCCTCGGATCGAGCTGACGTAAACTGCCTGCCGCTGCATTTCGAGGGTTCTGAAACACAGACTCCCCCATCCTCGCTTGATTCTCATTCATGCGCTGAAACGCTGCTCTGGGGATGACAACTTCGCCTCGCACCTCCAGCATCGACGGGTAGTCGTTACCTTGCAGCCGCAGGGGTACGGTCTCCATTGTTCGCGCGTTATGGGTAATATCCTCACCGGTGGTGCCATCACCGCGGGTGGCTGCCCTGACAAGAATGCCGTCTTCATACAGCAGACTCATGGCCACGCCATCGAGTTTAGGTTCGCAACAAAACGTCAGAGTACTCAATCCAAGCTTATTGGCGTTGCGCTCCTGAAACGCCTCAAGGTCACCGCCGCTAAAGGCATTATCCAGGCTCAACATCGGTAATTTATGTCGGATGCTGGTGAACTGATCCAGCGGTTTATCCCCCACTCGCTGTGTGGGCGATGCAGGCGAGATCAAATGCGGATTAGCGACCTCCAGTTCACGAAGTCGTCGTATCTCACGATCGTACTCAGCATCGCTCGCTAGGGGGCTGTCATCCCTGTGGTAAGCCAAAGACCAGCGATCGAGACGATCTCTCAGCTCGTTAATCTCGCGCTCGACCGAACTCATTGCGAGTTCTCAGCACGCCACTTATTTTCGTACTCGCGAATCGATTGTCGAAGAGAATCAACATGCTGCTTGGTCATGACGCTGCGAGTTTCGTCGTACACGTCGCCGCCCAGACTGTGGGCAACCGTATGGGCCGTTTCCAGCATTTGGTCAAATGCTTTCGCCATGTCATGGGGACCGGGAAGTGTCAGGAAGAACATGAGACCCTGGGTGGACAACTCGTCCATATTCTCAAGATCGAAGACCCCAGGCTGCATCATATTCGCAACGCTGAACTGTATGGTGGCGGTACCGCCCTGTGCCTCGCTGAGGTGGAAGAAATCCATATCGCCAAACCGCAACCCACAGCCAAGAAGTACACGAAGTACGTCATCACCTGCAAAGCCCTGATCGGCGCGTGCAATCACATTGAGTGAGTAAACCGTGGTGTCTTCCTGTCGCGGCAGTCGCGCGGATTGACCTTGGCTCGCTGGGACCACCTCAATTTCATCAAGCCAGTCCATCGTGCCTGGATCGATGGGTGTATCGCCGACTTCATCCTCGTGACGCTGTGCTATATCGGCAGAGGTAAACGTCTCCTCACCAAGGTCCGCATCACTAAAGTCTTCATCATCCATTCGAGGTGATGCCGCCGATGGATGCTCTACGGAGTCACCGGTAGTCTCACCCGGATCTGGCTCGGAAAAAAACTCGCCAAACGTAGGCTCCTGCCGACCGACGACTCTTGCGCCGCCATTGGGTAGCTCTCTCGATGTTCGATCATGAGGGTCTGGCGCCGGGGTATCATCACGAACAACCCGTGCGTTCATTTTGATGTCAGAACGCCGCTTTCGACGCGCATTAACCACAAGTGCCACCACCAACGCCAATATCAGTAGTACGGCAATCATGGTTTCGGTGGTTAACGTCTGAAAAACGTCAGGCATCGCCAATTCCCCTAACTTGCTGCCAGCCTCGCTGCTTCCTCAATATCGACCGTAACCAACCTCGAGACGCCTGGCTCGTGCATGGTAACGCCCATCAGCTGCTCAGCCGCTTCCATGGTGATTTTATTATGTGTGATAAAGACAAACTGCACTCTTTTTGACATCTCGGACACGAGACGCGCGTATCGTCCGACATTCGCGTCATCCAGTGGCGCGTCGACCTCATCGAGCATACAAAACGGGGCCGGATTGAGCTGAAATATAGAGAATACCAGGGCGATTGCTGTCATGGCCTTCTCACCCCCCGACAAGAGGTGGATGGTGCTATTTTTCTTGCCGGGCGGCCTCGCCATGATAGCGACACCCGTATCCAGTAAGTCATCCCCTGTCATCTCTAGGCACGCCGTCCCGCCACCAAACACTTTGGGGAATAACTCGGCAAATCCAGCATTAACGGTATCAAATGTATCTTTGAATCGACTACGTGTCTCTTTGTCGATCTTCTTGATTGCATTCTGCAGCGTCTCGAGCGCGGTTCTCAGATCGTCATCTTGCGCGTCCAGATACTCCTTGCGCTCTTCAGCACGAGACGTCTCATCAATCGCCGCGAGGTTGATGGGACCCAAACGCTGGATTCTCGCGCCAATCCGCTCCACGCGCACTTGCCACTCACTTTCATCAGCATCCTCGGGCAATCTGTGCTCTACAGCCTCAAGAGCGAGATCCAACTCCATTAGTCCCGCGTCAATTTGCTCCACGCGAACGCCAGTCTCTGCCAATTTAAGACGGGCACCCTCACTGCGGGACTGCACAGCGGCAACCGCCTGCTCGGCTTCCATTCGAGCTTGCTCTTTACCGCGAAGGGCGGACTCGAGCTCTGATAAACCTTGCCTCGCAAGCGTTAACTGTGACTCGACCGCCAGTCGACGTTCGAGCAACTCACTTAACTCCTGCTGTGCACCGAGATCAGGATTCTCTTCCGTCGGCAGCTCACCTCGGATGGAGGCTTCTCTCTCCTCGTAACTTGTGACCTGCTCACGCGCGCGCTCAATTGATCGCGAGAGCGCCTCGCGCTGGGTTAATAACTCTCGGTGCCTGACTTCGCTTCGATTGAGTGCGACATCTGCCTGCTGCTTTTCCTGCCGACACTGCCGTACTTGCTCTCTCGCCCGTGTTCTTGCTGTTTCCAGCTCATCCCGCACACCCTCATCGGACTCCACCTGGTGCTGAGCACGGTTCAACATCTGTTTCGCTTCATCGATAACTGACTGCTCTTCAGCCGAGCGCACTTCTGCATCGGCCAGATCCTGGCGCAACTGCGCCTCACGATGCTGCCGTTGCTCTCGCTCAGCCATGAGTGCTCGTCGCTGCGTATCGAGGCGGCTCATGGTCTGCTGTGCGGCCTGTAACGCCTCCTGCTCAGCATCGATCGCACGCTCAGTTTTTGTTCGCTTTTCTCTAAACTCCTCGATACGACCATCGGTCTCCGCAAGGGCAGACGAGGCGGTATCGAAGGCTTCCGTCACGCCATTGAGCTGGGCTTGCCGAGCGATAATCCCCTCTTCCGCATCTGCTTCGGTTCGAGAGCGCATCCAATGCTTCGCGACCCAAAGCCCGTCCTTGGAGATGATCGACTCATTAGCCGAAAGATCCGCCCGCGCATCCAAGGCAGACTGCCAATCCTCTGCGATATACACACCAGACAAGAGATGCTCGAGCCCCAGAGGTAATTGCACGTAATGAGACAGCAGCTTGGGGTCGGCCGATTTTTCGCCAGGTTCAGCACCCACCAAGGTCAGTCCCGCTGGCGGCGCATCAGTATTCGAAGTCAGGGAGGCCAGTTCCGCTTGTAGCGCGACTAACCACTCGCCCAATACCACGTCAGCCGCTGCTTCGAATCCATCGTCAACGACAATAGCTTCGACCAAGGGTGACGTATGCCCTATCCCGTGTTTACCCAGCCATTCAGTAACAAAGTCGGCTGAGGAGCGCGCTTGCGCGTCAGACTGCAGCGCTTCGAGCGATGCCCGCTGCCCGGTTAAGGCTTGTATCTCCCGCCGAAGCTCATCTTGCTTCTGCCTCAGCGCATCGAGTTCCGATCTAGAGGACTGAAGCGCCGCTTTGAACGATTCCAAGGCCGCCTTCCGAGTGTCTACCGCCTGCGACGCATCAGCCAAATCACTGCTAATAGCATCCAGATCTGTCTCATCAACAGACTCACCCAGTCCAGCCAGTTCCGCTTTAATTCGGCCGAGACGATCGTTAAGGGCGGTTAAGTTCCTTTCCGCGTTGCCCTGACGTCCCTGCTGCACTTCCACTTGCTGCTTGGGCACCGCCGCGCGTTGGGTAAAATGCTCCCAGTCGCCATCAGCTGTCGCCGCGATCTTCTCTGCGTTAGCGAGGGCCTGGTCAACTCGATCTACCTCTTCACGTTCGCGAGCCAAGGTGGGTTCAATCGATGCCAGCGCTTCGGCAAGTTCCGTGAGGCGCTGACTGTCTGAATCTACCAACCCCAGTTCTCGTTGCTTGCCCTCCAGAGTCTGCTCGAGATCACGAGCTAAAGTCTCGCGACGCTGCTTAGCAAAGTTCATGGCCTGCTCGATTCGACTGACCTCACTACCCAGCGAGTAAAAGTTTCCCTGCAGCTCACTCGCATCCGCATTGGCATTGGTTATCTGCTGACGGAGAGATTCGATTTCGGAAACACAGGAAGACACCTGCGCCTGGTGGCGCTCCCGTTCCGTCCCAAAGTCATCAATTTCCTTTTGAGCCCGCGACGCAACACCTGCCTGGACCCGTCTTTGAAGCGCTAACAGCTGACCTTTAAGCTCTCGTTCCTCGGCCTTGTATTCAGCGTAACGCTCGGCTGCCTGCGCCTGCCGCTTCAAATGCGTGAGGTTTCGTTCTAGCTCTTCTCGGAGGTCGGTCAATCGATCTAGATTGTCGAGCGTCCGCTGCATGCGATTTTCCGTCTCACGGCGTCGCTCTTTGTACTTCGAAATACCCGCCGCCTCTTCGATGTAAACCCGCAAATCTTCGGGCTTTGACTCGATAAGGCGCGAAATCATGCCCTGCTCGATAATGGCGTAACTGCGGGGCCCCAGACCGGTACCTAAAAAGAGATCGGTAATATCCCGTCGGCGACACTTGTTTCCGTTCAGAAAGTAATCTGAGGTGCCCTCGCGCGTTACGAGGCGCCGAACTGATATTTCATTGTAAGCGGCGTACTCACCACCAACCTTGCCGGTTGAATTATCAAACAGTAGTTCGATGGATGCTTGGCCCACAGGCTGTCGGTGCGTGGTGCCATTGAAAATAACATCACTCATCGACTCACCGCGCAGGGTCTTAGCTGAGCTTTCGCCCATGACCCACCGAACGGCATCAATAATGTTTGACTTACCACAACCGTTGGGGCCTACCACTGCGCACATGTTGCTCGGCAATGTGACCTTAGTAGGGTCCACAAAAGACTTGAACCCGGAGAGTGAAATAGACTTTAAGCGCATTAAGCCTCTAACGGCGCAAGAACACCGCCAACATCCCATGAAAAACACTAGATGTAGTGTACCTACAAAGGAATGCCAACACTATATGTAAATCGATCTAATTAGGTCGAAAGACCTTCAGGGGGTGAGCACCACGACAGTTTCAACAGAATCGCCCAGCGACACATTACTGGCAGACCCGCTCAAGACCGCATTGGCTAATCCTGGCTGACCGTTTTGAGATACTTGCACCTCTATGTCAACGGAGTTCAATGCGGACAGTGATTGACCGGCCATGCTGTTCGCATCGGTCAGCGTTACCGAAAATGGCCATTCGCCCACCGTATAACGACTCACGGCCGTCGGCATCCGCATCTGACTCCCCGCAGGCCGCGCAATCACAAACGCTGTAAGGCCGGTGAAGGCAGAGGCGTCGACGCCTTCATCGAGAGAGACCAGAATTTCGACACCGGCTCCCGCGTCGGCCGGAGGGGTGTCAGTCGGAGCCACCCGTTGGGTACCCGCCTGCGCCATCCGGGACTCTGATTCCGCAATCGCACTCTTCATTAGCTCATGGGCCTCAGATCCGGGAATCTCTAAATCTCGAAGCACCCGCATGTACCCAATGGCCTCAATGTAGTTACCCTGACCAAACTCGCCCATAGCCAAGGTTGCAAGTGCTGATTTTTGCCTTGGATCCGACGCTAACGCCCTCTCGGCACGCTGCTGCGCACGCGCATTCAACGTCTGTCCATTGACAATAAACTCCGCTTGCGCCGCCCGTCCAAGAACATCGGGCGACTCGGGAGCCTCCTCCAAGATAGCTTCGAAGTTTTCAAGCGCCTCAGATGCCCGCCCAGTGGAAATGTAGTACTCGCCAAGCAACGATCGATAATCAAGGTTTTTCGGCCGTTCACTGGAACGCTGCTCTATTCGGGTCACGAGCTTGGTGACGTCATCAGGCGATGCATTGCCCAGGTCAACGATGGCGCGTGTAATCTGAACATCCTCATAAGCACCCAACCCATCGTAGATAACCAAGGTGGCTGTAATAAGCCCAACGACCAGCGCTATTTGATATCGCCAACTGGACGTCGAGCCCTCAATCAGGCGCATTGTTTGCTCACTGTCCTTATCGTCCCAAACACGCAGCTGCGCATCGCTTAGTAATTCAGCATCATCTGTTTCCGCCTTACGAACTGTCAGCCAATCATCGAGTGAATCGCCATCGATTTGCCGAGTCCAAAACGTAGGCAGGATCGTGAGAAACACTGCCGCAATGGCGCACAATCCAGCCGCGATGGGAAACAGATCATTCACAATTGATCCCCGTCAAATTTCGCTCTGAGTTTGCTTGCACGCGCTGCGTTAGAAGAGACCGTTTGACCATCTCTGTCTTTTCGAATCTGCAGCAGAACAACGGCAATGGCCATAACAAAGAGAATCACCGGAGCGGACCACAACCACAACGTGTTCGAATCCATACCGGGGCGATATCGAACAAATTCGCCATACCGATCAACCAGAAAATTGACGATCTCCTCGTCGGTAGCGCCTGCCTCAAGCTGCTCATGAACGATAGCGCGCAAATCTCGCGAGATCGGTGCATTTGAGTCGGCGATATTCTGATTTTGACACTTGGGACATCGAAGCTCTTGACTCAGGGCCTTATAACGCAGTTCCAAGTCTGGCGAGCTGAATTCGTAGGTTTCGATTACCGCCAGTGACGGAGAGGACCAGACGATCATGAGAGATAGCAATAACCGGATCATTAATCTGAGCCCCCAATCAATTGTGCCGCCTCGAAATAAGGCGCGAGCTGCTCTTTCCAGACCTGTTCGTTTACCACACCGACGTGTCGATGCTTTACAACACCTGAGGCATCAATCACGTAGGTTTCCGGCGCTCCGTACACGCCCAAATCCAATCCGAAGGCGCCGTCCTCATCAACCACGGTTTCCGCATACGGGTTACCTAGATCATCCAGCCAGACAAGCGCCTTTTCGGGGTCATCTTTGTAGTTCAATCCGTAAATAATGACCCCCTTTTCCGCCAACTCCAGCAAATAGGGGTGTTCAATACGGCAGGAAAAGCACCAGGTTGCCCACACGTTGATCAGTGCCGGCTCACCGTGCCAATCCGTAGCTTGACGCGACACGGAGTCTCCCAAAATAGGCAGTTCAAAGTCTGGTAGCGAGTCCCCCAGACGTGCGGATGGAAGCTCGGTCGGATCGAGTGATAACCCCCGTACCAGCAGTACCACCAACAGTAAAAACGCGGCTAATGGCGCGAATCGCTTAAGCGGCTGCACCCTCTACTCCTTGATGTTGCTGCGAACGACGGACACGTCGATAGCGACGGTCAACACTGGTGGTCAATCCCCCTAGCCCAATCATCAACGCCCCGAACCAGATCCAGCGAATCAGCGGCTTGTGCTGTACGCGAACTGACCAAGCACCATCCCCCAACGGTTCTCCGAGCGCGATGTAAAGATCCCGTGTGACACCTGCATCAATCGCGGCTTCAGTCATGATCTGGCCACTGGCGACGTAGCGTCGTTTCTCAGGCATCAGCGTAGTGAATAACCGACCTCCGACAGACACCGAGAAAATGCCGCGATCAGCCGCATAATTCGGCCCTTCAACCACGGTGAGCTCATCTAACGTAAACACGTAACCATTGAGTGTCACGCTATCCCCGACCTCCATACGCAGGTCTCGTTCAGCGCTAAACTGAGTCACAAATGTCGCGCCAATAATAGTGAGGGCGAAGCCAGCATGCGCCATAAGCATGCCCAGATAAGACGGCGTCAATCGCGCAACCACGGCCGATCCCGAGCTGACGCCGCGCATCCGCGCCTGCAAATCACGCACTAAGCCCAGCACCAACCACGCCGCCAGTAGCACCGAGAGCGAGGCCCACAGATTTACCTCACCAACGCCTAGGTAGGGTGCTACTAATGCAACTAAAACACAGACGACGGCTGGCACACCCAATTCAGTCAGCCATCGCTTACCGCTGTCTTGCTTCCAACGAGAAATCGGACCCACCGCCATAAAGGGCGCTAACAACGCCATGGCCGGCACAAACACCGCATTGAAGTACGGCGGTCCTACAGAGTACTTGCCCTGCCCCAGCGCATCCATGAGCAGCGGGAACAAGGTCCCCAGTAAAACAACAATGGCTGACACGGCAAATATGAGGTTGTTAGCGAGTAGGAGCGACTCACGGGACTCGAGCTCGTAACTAATGGGACTGGCCACTGTCGGTGCGCGAAAGGCGTAGAGCGTTAAAGAGCCACCGACTACGAGCACGAGGAAAATTAGAATGAATAAACCGCGCTCCGGATCCGCCGCGAAAGCGTGTACCGACGTAAGCACTCCGGAACGAACGAGGAAGGTTCCCAGAAGCGATAGCGAGAAGGCGGCGATAGCCAATAGAACGGTCCAGGATCGAAAGAGGCCACGTTTTTCGGTGACTGCCAAGCTGTGGATGAGCGCCGTGCCAACCAACCACGGCATAAACGAGGCATTTTCAACAGGATCCCAGAACCACCAACCGCCCCATCCCAGTTCGTAATAGGCCCACCAGCTACCCAACATAATCCCGAGGGTAAGGAAGGCCCACGCGACGTTCGTCCAGGGACGAGACCATTTAGCCCACGACGCATCCAGTCGCCCTCCCATCAGCGCAGCGACTGCAAATGCGAAAGGAACTGCCAGCCCAACATAGCCCATGTACAGCAATGGCGGATGAATAATCAGCCCGGGATCCTGAAGCAACGGATTAAGATCGTTACCCTCGGCGGCTACGCCTGGCAATAAGCGCTCAAACGGGTTTGAGGTGAACAATGAAAACGCGATAAAGCCCACTCCGATGAGCCCGAGAACCGCGAGAACACGAGCCAACACCACCAGCGGGAGGCCGCGGCTGGCGACGGCCACAGCCAATGACCAGGCACCCAAGATCCAGACCCACAACAGCAAGGACCCCTCATGGTTACCCCAGACAGCAGAAAACTTATACATCTGCGGTAGGAGCGAGTTCGAGTTGCTCGCCACGACTTTGACGGAAAAATCATCCTGCAGGAAAACGATCGTCAGGCAGGCAAATGCGATCGATAGAAAGACGAAGACGCCGGCGGCAAGACTTGGGGCTAAATTCATCGCCCATCGCTGTCCGCGCCATGCCCCCACCATGGGAACAGTACCCAGCAGTACGGACAAACACAGCGCAATGATGAGCGCGATCTGTCCCGCTTCAGGGATCATTGTTCACTCCCCTGAGCACTGGCTTTTTCAAGCGCTTCAGCGACTTCCGGCGGCATATAGTTCTCGTCGTGTTTTGCAAGAACTTCACTGGCAGTTACCACGCCACTACTCCCGAGCTTTCCAGTCGCGACAACGCCTTCTCCCTCGGCAAAAAGGTCAGGCAAGATGCCGTCATAGGTTACGGTGACCGAGTGAACGAAGTCGGTCACATCAAAGCGCGTCTCGAGTCTGTCGCTGGCGCGCTGAACGCTTCCCTCAACCACCATGCCGCCAACACGAATCTGCCGGTCAATCGGCGCTTCTCCCGCAGCTACTTGTGATGGAGAGTAGAAGAGATTGATATTGCCTCGCAGTGCATACGTAATCAGACCGATGGTCACACTGGACAGCACCACAATGACGAGGGCGACGATAAGGCGTTGTTTTCGTTTTGGGTGCACGACTAGCTCGCGTTCTCTGGTGCAACCTGTGCACCTTGTTTTCTTAACGCCTCCTGCCGGATACCGGCATTGAGCGCACGAATGGACATTACAGGACGCAGGAGCACAAGGAAAACTATCAGAAAGGTGATTCCGTAAGCGCCCCAGACAAAAACACCATGGCCTCCCATGGCCAGCGCATCGGCTACTGAATCAAAATACATGTTAAGCCGTTAACCTCTTATTGAGCCAAGCAGACTGCGCGTATTCCTCGGTCAATGACTGTTTTAAGTTCAACATCATGAGTAGCGCAAATAGTGCGTAGAAGGTAATGATCATGCCCAGCAATGGATAGAGCATCGATGCATCGATTGCCGAACTCCCCGTGAACTTAATCGAGGCTGGCTGATGGAGTGAGTACCACCAATCCACCGACTTGTAGATGATAGGGATGTTTACCGTGCCCACCAAGCTCAGGATGGCACAGGCGCGAGCCGCAACGGTCTTGTTCTCGTACGCCTCAAACAACGCTATCACCCCCACGTAGAGGAAGAAGAGAATCAACATTGACGTGATGCGCGCATCCCAAACCCACCACGCACCCCAGGTGGGTTTGCCCCAAATAGCACCGGTTATCAACGCAATCGCCGTGTATGCGGCACCGATGGGAGCAGCCGCTCGCATTGCTGTATCTGCCAGCTTGACGCGCCACACCAGACTAACCAAGCCGGCAAGGGCCATCACGTAATACCCGGCTAACGCAACCACTGCGGCGGGGACATGAATGTAGATAATGCGATAGGAATCGCCCTGCTTGTAATCCGTAGGTGCAAAAAGAAGACCCCAAACACTACCTGTCAGGAGTGCAGCCACTGTGATGGGTAATAGCCAGGGGATAACACGGTCACAGAAGCGGTAAACCCAGGGAGGAGACCCAAATTGATGAACTATGCGCCACATGTCAGAAGTATATCCGGTAAACGTTGGTAAGTGGGACGATCACAGAGTTGTAAACCCTCTCATAACTCTAGGGAAACGCGAAGACCTGCAGCAATGGCAAGTGGCGCCAGAATAAGACCGCCGGTAACACCTGCGCCCAACAGTGCCAGCGCAACGTAAGGGTCGCCACCATACAGTGCTTCGTTCAATGCCCGAGTCCCGGCAATGAGCACTGGGACGTACAGGGGTAGGATGAGAAGCGCTAGGAGTATGCCGCCGCGCTGGACCCCTACGGTGAGTGCCGAACCCACTGCGCCCAGCAGCAACATAATCGCCGTTCCCATCAGTAGACTGGCGACGAGCACCGGCGTCACATCCATAGGCAGCCCTAACATCAGCCCAAACAAGGGCGATACCAAACTCAGCAGCAGTCCGCTGGCCAACCAAGCCGCTACGAGTTGTGGCAGTACGGCAATGGCTAGCGGAACACGCGCCATCGCCAGTTGCTCCAGGCTGCCGTCCTCAAAGTCATCAACAAACAGGCGCATGCAAATCATTAAATTGGCAAGCAAGGCCACGACCCAAAGTATTCCGGGCGCAAGAACAGAAAGCTGCTCCGGGTCAGGCCCGAGGCCGAGTGGAAATAGAATGACGACGAGCAAAAAAAACAATAGCGGATTAATCACTTCACTCGGTGAACGCACCAACAACATGATGTGTCGGCCCGTCTGACTGCGACAGTAGCGGAGCATATCGATATCCGTCGTCTCACTCACCGCGGAACTGCTCCAAATCCAAGACATTCAGGCGATCACCCAAATCGGCTGACTGATGGCTGGTAAACACGACGGCACCGCCGGCGTGCGCGTGCGCCTTAAAGCGTTGCTCCAGAACTTCCACCCCCGCTACGTCGAGGGCGGTAAAGGGCTCATCGAGTAACCAGAGTCGTCCCGAAGGCAAAAATAATCGGGCCAGCGCCACTCGCCGCTTTTGCCCCGCGGATAGCCGGGCTGTGAGAGCGTTTTCGTATCCGGAAAGTCCAACAGACGCGAGTGCATCATCGATCTCACTATCGCTGGGAATACACAGGCCCGACGGGTGGTATTTGAGATTCTGACGAGGCGACATCGCTCCCTTTAATGCTGCCGAGTGCCCGCTGTAGAGCACGTCGTCGCATCGCGAAAGGTCACCGTAAACCTCAATGCTGGCTAGACGGGCAAATGACCGCAGCAGTGACGTTTTACCGATACCGTTGCTGCCAGCAAGCTGCCAGATATCGCCTGACTCTACGCGCAGATTGACGCCTTTGAGCAGTTGTCTCAGCCCCTTGTGAATCGAGAGATCACGGGCTTCGAGCAGTGAGTTGGTCACAACGACACCGTTCTAATAAGCGGTAGCTCAGACTCATTACTATCGTCGCGCTGCACCACCAGCGACTCGAAGTCGAATAGCTCACGATCTGCGAGCTGTGACGGCGAGACATTTGCCAACGATTTAAAAATGGTTTCTGTCCGCCCTGGGTACTGCTTTTCCCAATCGCGAAGCATCCGCTTCACTTCCACCCGCTGAAGATTTTCTTGTGAACCGCACAAGTTGCAGGGAATGATTGGGTAGGCTTCCTGATGGGCGTAGGCCTCGATATCGCTTTCCTTGCAGTACGCGAGCGGCCTAATGACGACATTTTTCTTATCATCGCTTAACAACTTTGGTGGCATGGCTTTTAACTTGCCGCCGAAAAATAGATTCAGAAAAAGAGTCTCTACAATATCGTCTCGGTGATGCCCCAGTGCAATCTTGTGCGCGCCTATTTCTTCAGCAAAGCCATAAAGTGTCCCGCGTCTAAGTCGACTGCAAAGGCCGCAGGTTGTTTTTCCCTCAGGAATTACCGAGCGAACCACGCTATAGGTGTCTCGCTCCAATACGTAGTAAGGAACACCCAGTGACTCTAAATACTCAGGTAGCACATGCTCCGGGAACCCGGGCTGCTTTTGATCAAGGTTAACTGCAATAATCTCAAACTGAATGGGGGCGCTGCGCTGGAGATGCAATAAAATATCCAGCATGGTGTAGGAGTCTTTGCCGCCCGACAGGCACACCATGATGCGATCACCCTCCTCGATCATGTTGTAATCCGCTATTGCCTGTCCGGTCAGTCGACGCAAGCGCTTGCGAAGCTTGTTGTGATTGTAAGACGACTTTCGGTTATCCACGGAAGTTTTTCCGGCTATCCCGGGACTGAACTGTTGTGCCGTGTTGGATGCTTGGCTCATGTACTAACCACACATTGAAAAACGGGATGATAGAGGCACCCACTGGCTGAATCAAAATTAACCGTCTGAATAGAGGGCATACCACCGCAATACTCACTTGCAGTTTGTCTGCGAGAGGATGAAAATCCGCGGCGACTTATTGTTCAACCAGGCACCCAACGCCCCACTGAGGAGAACCCCATGAAAACACCCGTTACGGTTACTGTTACTGGCGCAGCCGGTCAAATTGGTTACGCACTTCTGTTCCGTATCGCCTCAGGCGCAATGCTGGGTAACGATCAACCAGTGAAGTTGAACCTCCTCGACATAACACCGGCGCTTGAAGCACTGGAGGGTGTGCGAATGGAGTTGGATGATTGTGCTTTCCCGCTACTCGCGGGTATCACCTGCAGCGATGACCCGAATGTCGCGTTTGCAGACAGTGACTATGCGCTTCTGGTTGGCGCTCGCCCTCGCGGTCCCGGTATGGAGCGTAAAGACTTGCTCGAAGCCAATGCCGCTATTTTCTCTGCACAAGGCAAGGCCATGAATGCGGTCGCCAGCAGAAACATCAAGGTGCTCGTGGTCGGTAATCCCGCCAATACCAATGCCTTGATCGCCATGCACAACGCCCCCGATATCTCCGGCACACAATTTACGGCTATGACGCGCTTAGATCACAATCGAGCCATCACACAGATCGCGCAGAAAACCGGTGTTGCAAATACGGACGTCAGTAACATGACAATCTGGGGCAATCACTCGGCAACCCAATACCCGGACCTGTTCAACACACGCATCAAAGGGCAGTCCGCTATCGAGTTAGTCGACCAAGACTGGTATGAGAACGACTTTATTCCCACCGTTCAACAGCGTGGGGCGGCCATCATAAAAGCACGAGGTGCATCTTCTGCGGCATCCGCAGCCAACGCCGCTATCGATCATATGCGCACGTGGGCACTCGGTACTGCTGAGGGTGACTGGACCTCAATGGGCATTCTGTCGACCGGAGCCTATGGCGTTCCGGAGGGACTGATTTACTCGTTCCCCTGCACCTGCACGGGTGGTATCTATTCTGTCGTCGATGGCGTCAATGTGAATGACTTCAGTCGGGCAAAAATGGACGCGACTGCTCAAGAGTTGAGTGAAGAGCGGGACGCGGTCCGTCACCTCCTCGGTTAATAATCCGCTCGAGCGAGAACCTGAAGCGAGAACCCGGCGTCAGCGCCCTTAAAGTTCTCGCAGCACCTGCAGTGGGGGCACGGAAACAACACGCCGACAGGCGTAGGTGCCCAGCAAGCCGATGATTACTGCACCCAGTGCGATCCCCATTGGCCATAAGACCCACTGGATCTGGTACTCCAGATCCAGCATTTGAGTTTGCAGCACCCAACCCGCGGCTTCGGAACCCAGAATGGCCAGAATGCCAGCCAGCGACCCCATGGTGGCAAATTCAATCGCAACAGCCCCTAAAAGGGTGCCACGCCCTGCGCCGAGAGCCCTCAAAATCGCACTCTCGTGTAACCGTTCGTCGACACTCGAACTGACACCCGCAATCAGTACCAGTGCGCCGGCCACCAAGATGACGACCAGCACCAGCTCAATGGCCTGACTTACCTGATCAATGATTGTTTTGATCTCCTGAATGGCAACATCGAGTTCAATAATGGTCAGCGTGGGCATGAGGTCGAGCAGCTCGCCAACCCGGCCCTTCTCCTGAGGCTCCAGGTAAAAACTTGTAAATAGCGTGTTAGGAAATCGCTCTAATAATTTATCGGGGAAAATGACAAAGAAGTTTGGCTGCATCGACTCCCAGTTCACTTCGCGGACACTGGCCACTTCGACACTGAATTCATCGGCAGCAATCCGAAGGGTCAGTGTGTCTCCGACTTGAGCGCCGATGTCCTGAGCAAAACCGTCTTCGAGCGATACCAGTGACTGCTCTGTTCCGGGCTCCCACCAGGCGCCTGAAACAATCTTGTTTCCCTCGGGCGCTGTGTCGGTCGAGGTGAAATTGGCTTCGCGCTGACGCGCCCCCTCTTCATAGCGATCCCAATTGGGTAACGGCTGACCATTCACCGCCATGACCCGGCCGCGCGCCGCAGGATACAGCTCGCCCACTTCAATGTCCCTGTCCGCGAAGAAACGGAGCAGTGATGTTTCATCAGATGGCGCAACGTTGAGAATGAAATGGTTAGGGGTTCCCTCGGGAATCTGTAGTCGCCACTGATCAAGCAGACTGGTTCTCACCGCAGTTAGCACGAGGAGGAGCATGATGGCGATGCCGAAAATAACGACCTGGAACGCGCTCGAGGTGCCGCGGCGCTGCATTCCAGCTAAGGCAAGTCGCCAGACACTACCTGCACTGCTACCCACCTGCCGACTGCCACTCAACAATGTCTGAGCAACGAGGAAACCCAGCCCCACAGTAATCGCTATCGAGCCGATCAGCGCGCCGGTCAGTTTCCAATCACTGCTGTACCAGAGCATCAATAGCCCCAGCGAAGCGGTTCCAAGTGCCAAATCAGTGGAGCGAGTGGCATCCGCAATGGTTTCTTCGCGCCGAATCACTCTGAGTGGCGACACACCCCCCAAACGCGCGAGCGGCGGCCATGCAAAAAACCCGATACATACGAACGCCGTCACCGCCCCTGTTACATAAGGCGCTACACCGATACGTGTGATCTCACCGGGAAGCTGTCCCGCGAGTGCGTTGAACATGGCGCTTTGGGCCAGCCAGCCAATACCACTGCCCAGTGCAATCGAAATCAAACCCAGCCAGGCAAGACTGAATGCGTACAACTGTCGAATGGTTGCCCGTGTGGCCCCCAGGCTTTTCATCACAGCGACCTGATCGGTATGCCGCTCACCGAAACGGCGGGCGGCAACCAAAATTGCCGCGGCCGCCAGCATGACGCCCAGACTGCCGGCCAACAGTAAGAAACCACGCGCGCGATCCAAGGTAGCGCCGATACCCGGTTGCGATTCATCGACACTGGAAAGTCGCTGCCCCTGAACCAGCTGAGGCTCAACCCACTCTCTGAACCGCGTTAGATCGCCCGACTCTCCCGCCAAAAGCAAGCGGTAAGTCACCCGGCTACCCGGCTGAACCACCCCTGTCTCATCGAGATTAGCGGCGTTCATCACCAGGCGAGGGCCATAACCGAAAAACCCAGTCGTCGAGTCGGGTTCGCTTAGAAGCGTGCCGGCAACGGTCAGCGTCGCATCCCCTACGTAAACCTCATCACCAATAGCCGCCGATAGTTGTTGAACTAACCTCGGCGCAAGAAAAACGGTTCCAGGCGAGGGAACATCAGTGGAGGGTTGAGGCAAACCTTTATCGACGGATAGCGCGCCGCGGAGTGGATAGGCACCTCCTACGGCTTTTACGGAGGCAAGGAACATGTCATCTTCCGCCGATATCACCATGGAAGAAAAGGTGATCGTCTCACCCTGTGCCAAGCCGGAGGCACCCGCCTCATCGATCCACGGCGTGGGTACGGGCTTTGAACTGGAAACAACCAAATCGGCCGCTAAGAAGCTTGCAGACTCACGCTCTAAATTGAATTGCAGTCGGTTGACGAACCCACTGATCGCGACAACAACCGAGACCGCTAGTAACAACGCACTGAACAGCACCCCCAGTTCTCCACCGCGCCAGTCACGAATTAAAAGTCGAATTGAAGCGACAACGGGAGACTTCATGAAACCTCTTCGAGATGACCTGCCGTCATGGCGAATTTTCGCTGGCAGCGGTCCGCAAGGCCGTTGTCGTGAGTGACTAGAACGAGCGTGGTACCCTCTTCTTTATTGAGACCAAATAGTAATTCGACCACGGTTGCACCCGTCGTCGTATCCAGATTGCCGGTGGGCTCGTCGGCAAACAAAATGAGGGGCTGCGAGGCAAATGCGCGGGCGATAGCAACACGTTGCTGCTCACCGCCTGACAGGGTTCGCGGGTAATGATGGAAACGCTCGCCTAAGCCGACGCGTGACAGAAAGTCCTCTGATTTCTCGCGCGCATCTGCGATTCCCGCGAGCTCAAGTGGCAGCATAACGTTCTCGAGAGCTGTCAGCGCCGGAAGTAACTGAAAGTTCTGAAAGACAAAACCAACTTTCTCACTGCGGAGCGTGGCGCGCTCGTCCTCATCTAAAGTGACAATATTGATGCCATCTAGCGTGATTGCGCCTGAACTTGGCGCATCGAGACCCGCCAGCAGGCCCAGCAACGTAGACTTGCCCGAGCCGGAAGCACCGACAATCGCGGCCGTTTCTCCACGCTTGATTTCCAAGTCGATCCCTCGCAGGATTTCTAGCTCGGACTCGGCCGTGCTGACTCGCTTAATCAACTGGGATGTTTTGATCATGCACTTATACCTCTGGCATCACTTACGACAACGTCTGACTGCTGGATTTATGCTCGTGGCCCTTGTCCTAGCCAATTCAGCCTCAGCTGAGCCCCCACCGACCGTTCTCGTCATAGGCGATAGCCTTAGCGCCGCCTATGGCATGGACATGGAGCAAGGCTGGGTTCACCTGCTTTCCGAGAAGTTATCAGATCAATCGCCCGGCGCTACTGTCGTCAATGCCAGCATCTCTGGTGACACGACGGGCGGTGGCGCGCAAAGACTACCTCCTTTGTTGGAACAACACGAGCCGAGCGTTGTAATTATCGAACTGGGCGGTAACGACGGGCTTCGGGCCTACCCTATAAAGCAGATGCGTGCCAACCTAGCAAAAATGACTCAGGCATCATTAGAACAAGGGGCAAAGGTTCTACTTCTCGCGGCGGAGGCACCGCCGAATTTGGGTAGGCGCTATACCACGCTCTTTCGCGAATCCTACAGCCAGCTGGCGAATGACGAAAACGTGGTCGCCCTCCCCTTTATCGTCGAGAGTATTTTCTTGTCTAGCGATCTCATGCAAAGCGATCGAACACATCCTAATGCCACTGCACAGCCGCTCTTGCTTGACGTTGTCTGGCCTACGCTAACCCGTCTCTTAGGGAGTCCTGAAAATGAGTGAAGCGAGACCCGTCAGAGACGCTGTTGAAACCGTCATCTTTGGTACGGAAACCCGCGGTGGGAACTTGTTTGATGTCGCGCTACTGATCACCATCCTTGCCAGTGTGACCATCGTGATGCTCGACTCGATGGATGCCTACCATGCTGCGTATGGGGATCTGTTCCGGACCCTGGAGATCGGATTCACACTACTCTTTACCGTAGAGTACCTAGTCCGATTATGGTGTGTTCGAAACCCCATGGCCTACGCCATCAGCTTTTGGGGCGTAGTGGACCTACTCGCGATCCTACCGACCTTTCTCACCTTGTTTGTTCCCGAGGCTTCCTCGCTGATTGTTATCAGGCTACTTAGGGTGTTGCGGGTATTTCGAATACTGCATCTCTTTGAGCTTCACGAGGAATACATTGAGATCATCGGTGTGCTCAGAGCCACCTCGCGCTCCATTCTGGTGTTCTTCTCTCTGGTCATGGTGACGGTTGTCGTCTTCGGGTGCTTGCTCTACGTGATTGATGGGCCCGAGCATGGATTTGTGAGCATTCCCATGAGTATCTACTGGGCCGTCGTGACCATAACAACCGTGGGTTACGGTGATGTGGTTCCCGGAACGCCCATGGGTCGTTTCGTCGCTTCAATTGGTATTTTGGTGGGTTATTCGATACTAGCCGTGCCGACGGCAATCATAACCAGTAAACTGTGGGAGAGATTGGGATCCAGAAAAGCCGCGCAGACACTGGCGTGGAACTGCCAGGTATGTGCGGGTGCAGATCATGCGGTCGATGCAACGTTCTGCAAGCATTGCGGGGCAGAGATGGAAATCCCAGATGAGCTGAGAGAGCAGAAGCCAACACTCCCGTGACTGAGAAGCCGACTGACATTTTTTCACACCGCAAATACTGGGCGGAGTGCTTCGGGCCTGCACCGTGGTTACCCATGTCACGTGCCGAAATGGACGTGCTCGGCTGGGACAGCTGCGACATCATCATTGTCACGGGCGATGCCTACGTCGATCACCCCAGTTTTGGCATGGCTGTTGTCGGGCGAGTGCTGGAAGGTCAGGGCTTTCGTGTCGGCATTATCTCGCAACCGGATTGGCGCAGTGCCGATGCGTTCCGAGAACTTGGCAAGCCCAATCTCTTTTTCGGAATCGCCGCCGGCAACATGGATTCCATGATCAACCACTACACCGCAGACAGAAAGCGCCGCAATGACGACGCCTACACGGCCGGTGATGTTGCCGGAAAACGTCCGGACCGAGCAGTGACCGTTTACAGCCAACGGGCTCGTGAGGCCTACCGTGACGTTCCCATTGTCATTGGTGGCATTGAAGCAAGCCTTCGTCGAATGGCCCATTATGATTACTGGAGCGACCACGTTAGACGCTCTGTTCTCGTGGATAGCAAGGCGGATATTCTGCTCTATGGCAATGCGGAGCGCGCCATCGTTGATCTAGCGCACAGCCTTGCAAGCGGTCAGCAAATTAACGAGCTTCGCGACCTCCGAGGCACAGCGTTCCTCGTATCAGAGCCACTGCCCGGCTATCGCGTTATTGACTCAACCTCAGTCGATGAGCCCGGAAGAGTAGAACCCATGCTCAACCCTTACGACGGAATGGAGCCCGAGGTCTGTGAAACGGAAGCGGCTGCGGCTACTCGAGGCGGAGTCGAGGAAGTACAGGCGATATCGTTGATGGCGAGTAGTCGTCCTGATCGAGACGTCATCAGACTACCGAGCTTTGAAAGAGTAAAAGATGACCCGGTGCTCTATGCGCATGCCGCACGCGTCATGCATAAAGAAACCAATCCACACAACGCGCTGGCACTCATTCAGGCGCACGGTGATCGGGAGGTGTGGTTCAACCCTCCGCCGATCCCGCTGTCAACGCCAGAACTCGACTGGGTATTCGAGCAGCCCTATCAACGTCGCCCGCACCCCACTTACGGTGATGCCAAAATTCCCGCATTAGAGATGATTCAACATTCGGTGAACATCATGCGCGGCTGTTTTGGCGGCTGCACGTTCTGTTCAATCACGGAGCATGAAGGACGAATTATCCAAAACCGCTCCGAGGATTCCATTGTTCGTGAAATCGAAAAGATTCGGGATACCAGTCCGAGCTTTACCGGTGTGATTTCAGATCTTGGCGGCCCCACCGCCAACATGTGGCGGTTGGCCTGTAAGAGCGAAGAAATCGAAGCGAAGTGTCGGAAGTTGAGTTGCGTCTTCCCCGGCATTTGCAAAAACCTGAATACCGATCAAACGCCGCTCATTCACCTATACCGTCGGGCACGCGCGGTACCGGGCATCAAAAAAGTGTTGATCGCCTCGGGGCTGCGTTACGACATTGCGGTCGAGACACCCGAGTACGTAAAAGAACTCGTAACACACCACGTAGGTGGCTATCTGAAGATTGCGCCAGAGCACACGGAGGATGGCCCACTCGACCAAATGATGAAGCCGGGAATTGGCACCTACGATAACTTTAAACAGCTGTTTGATAAGTACTCAAAGGCGGCCAACAAGAAGCAATACCTCATTCCCTATTTCATCGCGGCACACCCGGGAACCACCGATAACGACATGGTGAATCTGGCTTTGTGGCTAAAGCGCAATAAGTTTCGTGCAGATCAGGTGCAGACTTTCTACCCATCGCCCATGGCCTTAGCGACGGCGATGTATCACAGCGAGAAGAATCCGCTCAAAAAAGTGGGTCGTGACAGCAAGCGAGTTCCTTCTGTGAGGAGCATCAAGCAACGCCGGCTCCATAAGGCGTTTCTTCGTTATCATGACTCCGATAACTGGCCTGCGTTGCGCGAGGCGCTCAAGAAGATTGGCCGCCGAGATTTGATTGGCAACGGTCCCATGCACTTGGTTCCCGCGCGGCAGCCTCCCAAGCGGCACCGGGTCGTCAAGAACACCAAAGGCACCACACCCTTTCGAACCAAACATACGAAGCAGTTCTGATCAGAAACGTGTGGGCTGGCGTGCACTCCGCGAGCCAAATGCGCCGGATTTCCGGAAGGCATCTGTCAGCTGGAGGGCCTGTAAACGTAGCTGAGCCGCCATCCGGAACTGATATCCGATCATTTTCGGTCAAGTTGGCAGTAATGACGGCCATTTTGGGACATCTCTCAAAAATACTGCTAAGTTAGTTCTCCTTAAATAAAACAAATAAACAACGAGGTACTCTAATGCGGTTTTTATCAAAATCCCTGGGCGTAGCTGTGGTGGCTGCGATGAGCGTTCCAGCGCTTGCGCAAGACACAATGGAAGAAGTTGTCGTTACTGCGACTAAGCGATCTGAGTCAATACAAGATGTTCCCTTGGCCGTTAGTGTAGTAACTGGCGAAATCATTGAACGTGCAGAAGTTCGTGATCTGTTGGACCTGCAGTCGGTTGTGCCTTCCCTGCGCGTACCGCAGTTCCAGAATTCCATTCAAACTAACTTCGTGATAAGGGGCTTTGGTAACGGCGCTAATAATCCTGGCATCGAGCCGTCAGTTGCGGTCTTTGTCGATGGTGTTTACCTATCTCGATCGCAAGCCAGAATCTCAGACCTTCCTAACATTCAGCAAATTGAGGTACTCAAGGGTCCGCAGAGCACGCTGTACGGAAAAAATGCATCGGCAGGCGTCATCTCAGTCACCACCAAAGCGCCCGAGTTTGAGAGTCGCGGCTCATTGGAAGTTGGCTTCGGCAACTACAGTCAGCAGTCCGTTCGGGGGTTCTACACAGGGCCTCTTTCCGACACAGTCGCTGTGAGTCTCTATGGTAGCTCGCTGCAAAGAGACGGCTACTTCGAAAATGTCGTCACGGGTAGCGACCTAAACAATCGAGACCGATGGAATCTCAGGGCCGACATGCTCATTGAAACGAGTGAAGACAGTCAGCTCCGCATAATTGCAGACTATGATGAGCTCGATGAACGGTGTTGTGGCGTTGCCAATTTGATCGACGGACCAGCAGGGCCAGCGCTCGGTGCGCTCTCGGTCATCCCAGGACAGGCCTACATTCCTGAAGATGCTTATAACTACAAGAGTTTCTTGAACTTGGATCCGGTAAATATGGGCGATAACTCTGGCATTACTTTGGATTATCAAACAACCTGGGGTGACGTTGATGTCCGCTCCATTACCGCGTACCGAGATTCATACCAATACAAGCCATCTGAGGATGTTGATTTCACTGCTGCTGATGCCATCGGCAACAGCAAAGGGGAAACAGAAATTAAAACCTTCACACAGGAAATTCGTCTCACCGGCACCATGGGCAATGCCGACTGGTTGTTAGGTGGTTTCTACTTCGACGAATCTATTGATTTCGAAAACACCATTGAATTTGGATCGCAATGGAGAAACTACGTCAGTATTCTCGTTGGCGGGGCTGGTGGGATCGCGGCCGGTGCTGATGCCATTGGGGGCTTAGAAGCTCTGTTGGGTTATGACCCGGGAACATTTTTTGCGGACGGCGATGGCGTGGTTGAAACTGCGACACAAGATAACGAGAGTTATTCCATATTCGGCCAAATGACATTCCCGCTCTCTGAGAAGACCGACTTCACCATTGGGCTGAACTATTTACAGGACAAGAAAGACGTCACGTTGTCTCAAGAAAACAACGACGTGTTTTCCAATCTTGCCTTGAGAGGTGCAGATGGGGTGACAGCGCTAACGAATCTCGCGTACTCAGGGGGATTTTTCGCGACTTTGGGAATACCTCCAATTACGGCAGTCCCTCAGGCCGGTTTGCCTGCATACCTACAAACGGTAGCCGCGACTGCAGCCGCGATTGCACCCACAGACAATAACCCCTTTGTCGGTTTTCAAGCTTTGCAGTTTCTGCCACAGGTTCTGGGATTCCCTAACCAAGCAGAGCCTGGAACCTCCGACGACAGTAAAACTACTTACACAGCAAGTCTGTCGCACGCATTTACGGATGATCTAAACGTTTATCTCACCTACGGTACGGGCTTCAAAGGCACGTCCTGGAACCTGTCGCGCGATAGTCTCCCGACGGCGGTAGAACGCGATGGCATCCTTGCTGCCGGTGGCACTTTACCCAACAATCTGGAGACGGGAACGCGTTTGGCGGGCCCTGAAGAAGCTGAGACCATTGAGTTAGGCTTCAAGTACTCAAGCGATTGGGGCACCTTAAACGCAGCTTTGTTTGACCAAAGCATCACTGGGTTCCAACAGAACGCGTTTTTGGGAACGGGTTTTGCCTTAAGAAACGCAGGTAAACAGTCAACAGAGGGTGCGGAGATCGATTTGACGGTTCGCGCGACAGATTCTCTAACGATGATGCTGTCAGCGGTATACTTGGACCCAATCTACGACGATTTCAGGGGTGCTCAGCTTAATGGTCAACCCGCCGACTTTACCGGACGTAAACCCGCGGGGATCCACGAACTAAGTCTCAGCGCAATGGTTACCTATAATTTCAGCATCAACGGTATGGACGGCTTCATTCAAGCGGATTACCAGCATGATAGTGCAGTCGACATTCGTGCCGCGGGTGACCTGAATAATGCGAACCTTTTATTGGGCGCGCGAGGCTTCCGCGAGCGCGAAGTGAGTATGGTTAATGCGAGCTTCGGCTTGTCGCGAGGTGACTGGGACCTTCGAGTATGGGGCAGAAACTTGACGGATGATCAATGGCTGATTACCAACTTCCCAGGTGTAGCCCAAACAGGTACTTGGACTGGTTATGGAAATCAGCCACGAACCTATGGCGCCACGTTACGACGTAACTTCTAAACAACGCTTGCCTGATTAAGTCAGGCAAGACTGAATAAACGCCCCGAGGAGACCGAACTCATGCTTCCGGGGCGTTTTTTTTCGCCACATCAAACCGATCTGCCGACCAACATCAGGCTCATCAAAGGGTCGGAGGACTAGATCTGTTCCATCCGCAATACCAGCATCGGTCGCCATTTTCGGCAGAAGCGTCGTGCCGATACCGTTGGCTACCATTTGTACGATTGTCGTGAGACTGGTCGCTTGATAAGGCACGGTCACATCCATTTCCCGCAACTTGCACGCCTCAAGTGCATGATCCCGAAGGCAGTGCCCCTCTTCCAGAAGCAACATCTCAGCACCATGAAGATCTTTCGTCCTTAGCTTTTGACTGAGAGCCAGCCTCGAGTTAGGGAGTGTCGCCAGATAAAATGGATCTTCGAACAATGCAATGGTATCGGTGTGTTCTGTAGGAAAAGGTAAGGCCAGTAACAGTACATCGAGCTCTCCGACTTGTAGCGCGTTAACCAGCGCGTGAGACAGATCCTCTCGCACAAACATCTTACAGATCGGATGTTCCGTGCGTAGCGCTTTCAACATCTTCGGAAGCACAAAGGGGGCAATCGTGGGGATCACACCCAGTCGGATGGTCCCCTGAAAGGGCTCTCTGGAAGCCTCACAGAGAGCGACCACGTCGTCTACATCGGTCAGAACTGCACGAGCACGTGCCACCACCTCGTTTCCGAGCGCTGTCAGCAGTACCGAGCGATTATTTCGCTCGACCAGACTGGCTGACAATACGTCCTCCAATTCGACGATCGACGCGCTGAGCGTACTCTGACTGACATGACACGCTTTTGCCGCCTGACCAAAATGCTGATGCTCCGCAACAGCACACAGGTACTTCAGCTGTTTTAAGGTGGGTTGGCGTGACACAGCAGCTCCATCGATCTTGTCGCATATTTGTCCTATATACGATCGGAAAAATCGATTGGTTTTGCCAGCTTTTTTTGGAACCATTTTTTCACGAAGACGGTATAGTACATGTGCTGCCGGTGATGCGGCGGCGTCATGACGTCATACGATCAACAATGGAGTAATAAGCAATGGAACTGAAAGGTAGCCAAACCGAACAGAACCTGAAGGACGCCTTTGCAGGTGAGTCTCAAGCAAATCGCCGTTACCTCTACTTCGCCTCAAAGGCTGACGTAGAAGGCTACAACGACGTAGCAGCCGTTTTCCGCTCAACGGCGGAAGGTGAGACTGGCCACGCTCATGGCCACCTTGAGTACCTTGAAGCTGTAGGCGATCCTGCCACTGGCTTACCAATGGGCGACACCGTCAAGAACCTCGAAGCATCAATCGCTGGCGAGACCCACGAGTACACCGATATGTACCCAGGTATGGCTAAGACAGCGCGCGACGAAGATTTTGACGAGATCGCAGATTGGTTCGAAACACTGGCGAAAGCAGAGCGTAGCCACGCGAATCGTTTCCAGAAAGCACTCGACAACCTCGACGCCTAAGTCCGGGTCTACTTGAGTTCAGGGGGGACTTTTGGTCCCCCCTTTTGGTTCAAACAACTTTAAACAGAGGCAATAGCACATGCGCGAAGGTAGCGTCGACGCACCCACTCGTCACCCGATAGAATGGAAAACGGAAGCGTTTTGGGACCGTGACTCGCTCAATGATGAGCTTGCCCGTGTCTACGATGTCTGCCATGGATGCAGACGTTGTGTCAGCCTGTGCGACTCGTTCCCCACCCTATTTGATCTGATCGACGAATCAGAGACACTCGAAGTTGATGGGGTTGCACTGGACGATTACGACAAGGTGGTCGATCAGTGCTACATGTGTGACCTGTGTTACCTGACGAAGTGCCCCTACGTTCCACCACACGAGTTCAATGTCGACTTCCCCCACTTGATGCTGCGAGCGAAGGCTCAAAACTTCAAAACCAAAGGGGCAAAGCTCCGCGACAAGGTACTGACATCAACCGATGCGCTTATGAGCGGCATATCGATGATTCCCCTGGTTGACGTGACAGCGAACGCATTGAATAACAACGGTGTGTTTAGGAAGGCACTGGAGAGCACCTTTGACATCGCTGCTGAGGCGCCGCTTCCCGAGATTCATAGAAACACGCTGATTAAGCGCGCCAAAACGCTCATCACAAACATCGAATCCACGCCGGTTGGTGCCACCACCGGCAAGCTTGCGCTCTATGCGACCTGCTACGGTAATTACAGCACACCCACGATCGGTGAAGATTTCATTAAGGTCTTCCAGCACAACGACGTCAGTATTGATGTCATTCCGAAGGAAAAGTGCTGTGGCATGCCCAAACTTGAGCTGGGCGATCTCGATGCCGTCGCTGCCCTCAAGGAAGCTAATATCCCACTGCTCGCCAGCCTGGTTGATCAGGGATACGATCTGACGGCACCTATCCCCTCGTGCGTTCTGATGTACAAGCAGGAACTGCCTTTGCTTTTCCCTGACGACCCAGACGTGCAGAAGGTCAAGGCGGCGTTTTACGATCCGTTCGAGTACCTCTGGATGCGACACAAAGGCGAGGCGCTGAAAACAGACTTTGCCGAGAGCCTAGGAAACATTGCCTATCAAGTGGCGTGTCACCAGCGAGTTCAGAATATTGGGCTCAAGACGCGCGACATTCTCTCTCTCATTGAAGAGACGACGGTTGTCGCCCACGAGCGATGCTCGGGGCATGACGGAACCTATGCGGTCAAAAAGGAAACCCGCGACAAGTCCGTTAAAATCGCGCGACCAACGGTACGGAAGGTGAACGATCAGAAGCCCGACCACTTTATTTCAGACTGTCCGATGGCCGGAGAACATATCGCTCACCTCGCAGACGGGGTGGACAGTGCACAACACCCTATGACGTTGCTGCGCATGGCGTACGGCCTCAAGTAATAAGGAGATTTACATGCCACATCTGACCCGGAGCGACCTATGGTCGTTAGAGCAATACTCAGAGCAACGCAATAACTTCCGCGCTGAGGTCCTTGCACACAAGAAGAACCGTCAGTTATCACTAGGCGATAATGCACGCATTTATTTCGAAGATACGCTGACCATTCGTTACCAAATTCAAGAAATGCTTCGTATCGAGAAGGTCTTCGATGTCGCTGGAATTGAGGACGAACTCGCCGCCTACAACCCGTTGATTCCAGATGGGACCAACTGGAAAGCAACCTTCATGATTGAGTTCGGCGATCCCGTTGTCCGCGCTGAACGGCTTCGCGAAATGCGTGGTATTGAGAACTGCATCAATCTCGAAATCGAGGGTCACGGTATCGCTCAAGTTATCGCGGATGAGGATCTGGAGCGAGAGACCGAGGAGAAAACCTCAGCTGTGCACTTCATGCGCTTCGAATTATCAAACGAGCAAATTGCCGCACTGAAAGACGGCGCTAAGCTCTTCGCGAGCGTTGAGCACGCCGCTTATCCCATTGCACGTTTTGAAGTGGCGCAGACAACGCGTGATGCGCTGACCAAGGACCTAGTCCTCGTATCCCACTGAGATGTCTACCATCTGCAAAAAATCAAAAGAGGCGCACGTCGCCTCTTTTTTTTCGTTCCAAGTTCTTCCAAGTCGCCGCCTACCCCCTCACCACTCACCTAAACGCCCCCCAAGGACCTTTACTTGGCGCAATTAGGCGTCTGTCTGTCCTGACGCCCAAGACCAATCAAAACGGTGAAGACTCAATATCGGTTTTTGGTATCAAACACCCTGTCGGCACGATACGGCTGAAGTAACGCCATCTCGACCCCATCTACCAATTCACGAGCAACTAAATCTCCCGTGATGGCGGCAAGCGATACACCGCTGTGCATGATGGCAACGTATACGCGCTCGTCGTTGGGGCTGGGCCCAATGACCGGGTGACCATCAACCGGTAATGGTCGCCACCCAATGATGACGTCATCGATATCAACCTGTCCCATGTCCGGTAGGTAATGACGGGCGGTCGCGAGCAAGCGCTGAGCATGCTGATCGGCCACCAAATCATTAGGAAAGCTTGTGGGTCTGTCGGCCAGCCTTGCGGCATGGCCCTCATTATTGGGCGCGCCCTCTTGTTCACCCATCACTAGTCTTCCATCCATCCTTTGATGGATATGGATACCCGGTGCAACGAGTATCCCTCTTAACAACGGTTTTACCGGCCGGGTCACCACGATGACACCAGGGGTTGATCGCTGCGGTAGATCAAACCCAGCAAAGCGCTTGACGGATACTGGATCCGGCCCCGTTGCGAGCACCACACCATCTGCTTCAACGGGGCCACAACTTGTCTGAAGTAACTTCCGTTTCGTGTCTTTGGAACTTTCGATTCCCAACACGTCGCAGTGCTCCATAAGCTGAGTGCCCCGCTGCCTAGCAGCGGTTACCAACGTGTTCGCCACGAGCACCGGGTCCACCGCGCCATCACGCGGGGATGACGCCACTCGATTGGCGCCATGAAAGTCGACAGCGGGTTCACGTACGCGTGCCTCGGCACCCGTCAACATGCGAGCGGGCTCTCCCCACGCTTGCTGCTCTGCAATATCACTGGCTAATCGGTCCTGTCGGCTACCGCTGGCAAACCACTCAAGAGAACCTCCCCAGACGATAGGCAGGTCGAGTTCTTTCTGAAGTCGACGCCAACTGCTCACACCTGTTTGGGAAAACGCATGATAATGCCGCGGTTGCTTAGCCCATGTTGCGTTAATCCAGGCAAACGTTCCGTTACTAGAGCCACTGGCCACGGTATGTCGCTCAATGAGTGTTACCCGCACGCCCAGTTTTGATAAATGGTAGGCAATTGAACTTCCGATAATCCCGGCACCGATAACCGCGACGTGTTTGATATCGGGCGTTTGTTTACCCAACACGCCTCCAGATGCACTGGCAAGTGATGCGGCGGCCAACCAATGGTTAAAGCGTCGCCTATTAAAGCCTTTTGAATGTTGCACTGTTCCCCCTATCCACAACGCACACTTCGCGCGTTAATCGCAGGCTAATCATCTGCGACTCCTCGCTTAGCATAGTCGACTGACCAAGCGTTGGCATTCGCATTCGATACAGGGCGACGTTGCCAGAAATCTGGACAGCAGTTAATCGCTCAATCGGATGATGTAGCGATGAGTCCGGCGATTGCGCTACCCTGTCCCACCCCGGTTGAGAGGCTCTGCGCCATGACACTCGTTGTATTTGACATGGATGGAACACTTCTCGATGCCCAGTCGAAGATTTCACCGTTTACCAGCGAAACGCTGTCGCTCATGCGTCAAAATGGCATTGCCTACACCATCGCAACCGGACGCACCTTGCAAGCCGCACTGACCCCGCTCGCTGACGATGACTTTAATCGCTCCCTCGTCCTAAAAAACGGCGCCGTCATCTGGGAACCGACCCTTCATAGCTACAGTCACCACCACTTGCTGACGCCCACGGAGGTTGGCGATGTGCTGGGTGCCTTCGTCACGCACGACCTGACGCCCTTTGTGTTTTCTCTGGAGGATGGCGATCATCACGCGGTGTACCACGCGCCGCTTAGAGATGATTTTGAAAAGAAACTAGCCAACCTGTTTGAGAGCGAGCGCGAACTCCCCCTTCAATCACTGACGACCATGCCGACGAACGCACATGTCATTAATATTTCTGCCATGGGTTCGCTTGAACAAATTGAGCCGGTTATTGAATTCGTATCGCACCAACCACACTTGGTGGCCTACTCCGGAATGGCTATTCGCGATAAGGGGCTCGCATGGCTCGATGTTCATCACAGCCAGGGCTCTAAGGCTAACGGTGTGAAGCATGTGGCTGAGCGGAGCGGGTTTGAGGAGGTCATTGCTTTTGGCGATGGTGATAATGATATCAGCCTGTTTGAGTTTGCGACTGAATCCTACGCGATGGACAACGCTGATGAAGCGCTCAAAACTATCGCCACTGAGGTCATCGGCCACCATGACGACGATGGTGTCGCGCGCTTCCTTCGGGATCGATTCAACCTCTGAGACGTAGCACAACAGTATGAGCCGCAGACTATCCGGACGCAGCATGAGCACTCTTTTATTTCTCAGCCTGGTCTTTCTTTTTGGCGTTGCCACGCCGTGGCTGGGCCTCAAATCCGGGTCGGAACCGGTTGTCGACGTGCCGCTTAGCGGCGACTTTGAGGACGTTGCTTTTGAAAGTGAAGGGCTGACGTTGGAAGGATGGTGGATGCCGGCAGAGACCCCACGCGCCACCCTGCTCTTTGTTCATGGCGCCGGATCGAGTCGGATATCGCCCTTTTTTAATACGCTTGGCTTTTACGACAGTCTTCAGAAAGCGGGAATTTCGGTCTTTACCTTCGACCAGCGAAACCACGGTAACTCGCAATACACCGATGGATATCTCCGCATGGGCGCGACCGAATACCGAGACGTACAGGCCGCACGTCAGTGGTTGGAGAATAGAACCAACGGTGACACCCCTCTCATTATTTGTGGTCTGTCGATGGGGGGAGCAACCTCAATCTATGCTCTGGCCCAGGGTATGCAAGCGGACGGGTTACTGCTGTTCGATCCCATGCTCAATACCCGTGATTCGCTCGAACGGGGGGGCTGGGTTGGTTATGGGCTTCCGTCCATCCTATTTCGGCCGATGGCGTATTTAGCCCCCCTCTTTTGGGATCTACCCTACGGTGAGTCCGATGCGCTGGAGGTAGCAAAGGCGCTAGATCTACCAATTGCCATTGTTCAAAACAAAA
>Ga0255783_10000286_pt1 | contig 59819 bp, 67 predicted proteins | sample 011ome_22_FD_179981 | JGI IMG/M metagenome (GOLD analysis project Ga0255783, IMG submission 179981) | Coastal salt marsh microbial communities from the Groves Creek Marsh, Skidaway Island, Georgia - 011507BT metaG (version 2) | ecosystem: Environmental > Aquatic > Marine > Intertidal zone >... | reverse complement strand
AGGAGTGTAACATGGCAATTACACAGGCAATGTGTACTTCGTTCAAGCAAGCATTACTTGACGGAGAAATGGATTTTAGTAGTGACACAGCGCAGTCTTATAAGATCGCGTTATATACGTCTAGCGCGTCGTTGGACGCTGCTACTACTGCGTACACTACAAGCAACGAAGTCACGGGCACAGGGTATACTGCGGGGGGTAACACGCTGTCTATCTCTACCAACCCTACTACTGGGGGTACTACGGCGTTTCTTAGTTTTAATACAACTACGTGGACTACGGCGACAATTACCGCTGCTGGGGCTTTAATTTACCAAGCAGGTGGGTCTACCCCTGCGGTTGCGGTACTTGATTTTGGTGGTGATAAAGGATCTTCCGCAGGTGATTTTCAGATTACTTTCCCGACAGCGGATGCTACTAACGCCATTATCAGGATTGCTTAGGCATAACTAATGCCATCTTCGACGACATACGAAGGCTGGGGACGCGCTAGTTGGGGGCAAGGTTCTTGGGGAACCCCCCTTATCATTGTCAATGTTGATGGTGTCCAAGCAACCGGAGCAATAGGTAATGTAAGTGTCGCTGCCGATGCGATAGTAGCTGTTACAGGAGTTGCTGGCACAGGTAATATAGGTGCGGTATCGGTAAGCGGGGATGCAAATGTAACCCCGTCAGGGCTAGAAGCGACCGGTAATGTAGGCAACATAGGTGTATCTGCTGCTGTTGCGTTAACAGGAGTTCAAGCTACAGGCGCTCTTGGTACAGTAGCTATAGGCAGCGCAGTCCAAGCATCAGGCTTAGAAGCCACAGGTGCCCTTGGTACTGTATCCACAAGTGGTAGCGTACAACTAACAGGGGTTGCAGCTACAGGCGAAATAGGTAGTGTAGGTGTAGCCGCCGATGTCGCTGTAACAGGTGTCCAAGCCACAGGTGCTATTGGTGAGGTAGTTGCAAGTATAGGGGTAGGTGGTGTTCAAGCTACTGGCGCTATTGGCGATGTAATTGTAGGGCTTGGGGTAAACATATTTGTTACAGGTGTGGAAGCCACAGGTGAAGTAGGGACTGTACACATATGGAGTCAAATAGTCCCCGGTCAAAATCCGAACTGGCAAGATATTAATGATGCACAAAATCCAAATTGGGTTAATATAAATACAGCTCAGAATCCAAACTGGCAAGACATAGCCGCATGAGGGTAAGAACATGACAACGCAATATACTACGATCCTTAAACTGGCTCTTCCCGTTCAGGGGGAATTGAGCGGTACTTGGGGCGATGTTGTAAACGATAATATTACGCAGATGGTTGAGCAAGCTATTGCGGGTAAAGCCACAATTAATTCGTGGACAGCTAACGCGCATACGTTAACTACTGCCGATGGCACGACCTCAGAATCTCGTTGCGCTATTCTAGAATTGACTGACACGGGTACTGCATTGACAGGCGCGGGTACAGTAACTTGCCCAACTAACACAAAACTCTATATCGTAGACAATAACACGGCTGAAATTATTACAATTAAAACCGCTGCTGGTACAGGTGTTGCTGTACCCGTAGGTAAAACCATGCTGGTCTACTGTGACGGCACTAACGTCGTTGAAGGTGTTACTCACGCAAATAGCTTAAGTTTGGGTACAAGCACAAGTACGGTTAACGCTATAGATACTGCGACAGACCTTGGTGCGGGAAGCAGTAGCAACTCCAACTTACCTACGCAGTTAGCAGTAAAGACTTATGTAGACGGTCAAATTGCAGCGACTAACGAACTTAGTGAGGTTCTTGCCGCTGGTAACGTTACTGGCGCAAACGACATCGATGTTGAAAACGCTCAGAAGGTTCAGTTCCGTGATGCCGATATCTACCTCAATTCAAGCGTAGATGGTCAGTTAGATATTGTAGCTGATGGTGAAGTACAGATTGATACGGCTTTAGTAGATATAAACGGTAACCTCGATGTGTCGGGGACAACTAACATTGGCGGGTCTGTTTCTTTCACAAAGAACGCTATTGCCGGTGTAGCGATAAGCACGACATCAAGATCTTCTAACACCGTTACGGTAACAACTTCTGCCGTACATGGGCTTACTAGTGGTGACCTAGTTAACATTAACGGGGTTGCTAATAGATCCTTTAACGGTTACTTCACGGTAGCGGTAAGTTCTACCACAGTATTCACGTACAGTCAGACTGGGGCGGACGAGAGTTCTACCGGAGGTACGTCTACCGAGATTGTATATAACCTTAATGCTAGTGGCACAGCTCTTAACCAGATGAACGGCCCGCTTAATATTGATGCTAACAGCGGTATTGATGGACTTGAAATTACGCAATCTGGGTCAGGCGAAGCGTTAAGCATAACCGGCGGTAATGCTCTTTTTGGTGATAACGACAAGGCGATATTTGGTATTGGTAATGACCTACAGATTTATCATGATGCTTCTGACTCAATCATTAATGACAACGGTACTGGTTCCTTAAAACTGCAACAAGGTGGCAGCACGAAACTGGAAGTCACTGCTACAGGCATCGACGTAACGGGTACTGTGACTGCTGATGGTTTGACTGTTGATGGTGACGCTTTATTTACTACAAATACTGCAACAAACCCTTTTGTTGTTTCTCGCATAGGCAACACGACAGAAAGTTTGCAAATCACTTTTGATGATGCCAACGCAATTTTAACTAGTGAGCAAGACGAAGCTGGCCGTTATGGCGGGTATGTTTTTAATAGCAAGAACGATGGCACCACTGTCAAAAGAATGGAGATTGCGCACACTACAGGCGACATCAGCTTCTACGATACTTCTGCAAATCAAGCGTTGTTCTGGGACGCTTCGGCAGCGTCGCTAGGGATTGGGACGAGTTCGCCAGCACAAATGCTCGAACTAAGCGCCAACAATGGGCTATCAGGCGTTGCTAATGTTTTGCGTTTTAACGATTCAGACACTGGAGTTGCAGCGGCTCAACCAACTGGGCGTATTGAGTTTGCAGAAAACGACGGAGGCAGCACTACTGTATCAGCCTATCTTGAGGTAGAAACAGTAGGTACATCAGGCGGCGGTGAAATGACGTTTGGTACTGGCACCGCTGGTGTTACTGCCACTGAAGCCATGCGCATAGATTCATCAGGCTCCGTCGGGATTGGTACGAGTTCGCCAGCTACAGACTTTCACGTTACGGACGGAGGAACGCCGCCGACAATCTCAGGCACTTACCTAATTGCCGCCACATCCTCAAGTAATGCAGGCATAGCAATTAATGCTGGTAACACGAGTGCAAGTATCATTGCGTTGGGCGACAGCGATTCTCAGGACATTGGCGTTATTCGTTATGACCACAGCGATAACTCTATGCGTTTCAACACCAATAGCTCAGAAGCCATGCGCATCGACTCAAGCGGCAACGTCGGGATTGGGCAAGACACACCAAAAACAACGCTTAATCTTGGCGCAAACAACTCAGGTCAAGGTGCAATTCTAACGCTTGAAAACACTGATACTTCACTAACAAATAATGACGTTATTGGTCAAATAGATTTTTACGCTAACGATGGTTCAACAAATGGCACTGGTGCAAAAGTCAATATTAAAGCTATTGCTACAAGTACCGCAGGAACACTCACAGCTTTAACCTTTGGAACGTCTAACAGTACATCAGCTACTGCGGTTGAGGCTATGCGCATTGATGCAAGCGGCAACGTCGGGATTGGGACGACTTCTCCTGCGCAGCCATTAGACGTTAGAGCAAGTCAAAACGGTCTACTGCGTCTTTACAGCACGTCAGCGGGTGGTAACGCAGAAATTGAATTACTGACCTTAAACAGTGCATCTACGGTCGGGAAAATATCTAAGATCGTCGCAACACAAGTTGGCGCAGAAACAAACGGAAGTATTTTATCATTCCAGACTTCTCCTACATCTTCTAATACGCCAGCAGAACGCATGCGCATCGCCTCAAACGGTGTGATAGGCGTTAATACTCAGTCTGCCGCACAAATAAGCGCGGGTTTTGGTCAAATTACTTTAAACGGGACTTCAGGTGGTGTTTTAAACTTTACAGATGATGACGTAGAAAAAGTTAGGCTTATAAGTGAAGTAGATAATTTTTACGTTCAAGCCGTTGGTGACACTATTTTTAGGAATGGCGGTATAGACCCAAGCGGCTCAGAAGCCATGCGCATTGATGCAAACGGCAACGTCGGGATTGGCTCAACAAATCCAGCATCCATTGGTGGTGGCGCAAAGCTAACGGTTGACCAAGCGGCAGATGGCAACATCGTTTTTGCTAGAGGTGGAAGCATACGTCAGATTCAGCTTGGGACAACATCAACCACTGGCTATATAAACGCAGATAATACTTCTGGTGGCCTTACATTTAATGTAAACGCCTCAGAACGCATGCGCATTGATTCAAGCGGCAATGTCGGTATTGGGACTGATTCGCCAGCTACGAAGTTGCATGTAGCAAATGCGTCTGACTCAAACGCTCAAATTAGAATTAATGGCAGCACAAGCACCGTGTATTCGCGTCTCTATTCTGACAATAACGGCGTACTGGCAATCAGCACTGACGTAGGAAATCAAGTTGCTGGTAGCTACATGATGTTTGAGGTAAAAGGCTCAGAAGCCATGCGCATTGATGCAAGCGGGAACTTGTTGGTTGGGACTACTAATGCTAATCCTACAAGTTCATCAGTTAATGACCCCGGCGTAGAATTATCTGATACAGGCGGCGTAAGAAGCACCGTAGCGTCTAATCCTGCCGCCACATTTAACAGAAAAACAGATGATGGTACGATTGCAATCTTCCGCAAAGACGGCACAACAGTCGGTAGTATTGGTAGTTATGTTGGCACTCATCTTAGGGTGGGCAGCGGCGAAGCTAACTTACTTTTTGCAACCCCTAATATATTACCAGCAACAAGCACAGGTTTAACGTCAGACGGTGTTATTGATTTAGGCTCTACAGCTAGACGCTTCAAAGACCTCCACCTTTCTACAAATATTCATCAAGGCGCAACAACCCCAAGCTCATCAGCAGCGGGTGTGATAAGCGAAGCGGTAGGCAGAGTTACATATTCCAGAGGAAGTGGAACAGGCGGTTTTGGTCATGTAACCTTTATAAATGGTAATGGTACTGTTGGTTCAATTACTACTGCTTCTTCTGCAACAGCCTACAACACCTCATCAGACCAACGACTCAAGGAAAGCATCGTAGACGCACCTTCTGCTTCTGATGACATCGACGCTATCCAAGTTAGGTCATTTGACTGGAAAGCTGACGGGTCACACCAGAAGTACGGCATGGTTGCACAAGAGCTACAGACTGTTGCACCTGAAGCTGTCTCAGCCCCAGAAGACCCCGAAGAAATGATGGGCGTTGACTACAGCAAGCTGGTACCAATGATGCTTAAAGAAATACAAAGCCTACGCGCTAGAGTGGCACAACTAGAATCTTAACAGGAGAAACAAAATGGCAACATTTAACTGGACTATCTCGACCTTAGAGCGAGACCTTCAACCCGCAGATATGGACGGTGCTATCATCGTAAGTCATTGGCGGTGTACTGCATCACAAGAAAACGAAGGCACAACCTACAGCGCAAGCTCGTATGGAACCGTTGGCTTTACGCCTGACCCTTCGTCGCCCGATTACATTCCGTATGCTGATGTGACTGAACAAGACGCATTAAATTGGACATGGGCTGGCGGTGTTGATAAAGACGCAACTGAAGCATCTTTGCAAGCCAATATTGACGGTCAGATCAATCCGACTACGGCTGATGGCGTACCTTGGTAAAAACAAATGAGAGCTAAACGTTATGGACGCATTAGACGCTATTGGGGCTATCTGGCCCATTGCTCTGGGGTTCGTGACGTTGGTTATCGTTTTAGCCAAAATGCACGCGGACATAGAGCAGATTAAGGAGAAGATTCGCACACTGTTTGATCTATGGAACAACCGGAATAAGTAATGGCTGCAAAATTATCCGACGAGACAAAGATCGAGATACCGTTACGCAACCTTATTGCCATTATTGCGGGGGTTGCTATCGCGGTCATTGGTTACACAGAAGTCACTAACCGTATCTCTGTGTTGGAACGACAGCTAACCATACTTGAGGTGGATATAGGTTTTAACAGCGAATTTCGTACCAAATGGCCGCGTGGCGAGCTGGGTGCTTTGCCCGATGATTTATTGCAGAACAGCCAGATCGATGCCTTGCAAAAGGTGGTTGAGCTGAATACGGATTTTCGTAACAACTGGGCACCACCCCAAGAAGTTCAGGAAGCGATCCGTACTAACTATGCTCAAGAGATTAGGCTTAGTTATCTTGAAGGCAGAGTGAATGATCTTGAAAAAGATGGCACAATTAAGTAACGCTTGAACCAAAACTAGGAGGAGTTATGAGCGAACAACAGGAGCAGCAACCCATCATTCTAACCATTGACGATCAGGAGTATGACGTTAATGAGCTTGGCAACGATTCCAAGATCCACTACGTCGAGGTGGTTAACTTGCGTAAACAGATTGCTGATTTGCAGAATCAAATTGCGGCAGCACAACAGCAGAGCGTTAACTTACAAGTTGCACTAGGATTCCGCGAGAATGCGTTACGCGAATCAATCCAAGTGGTTGAAGAAATAGAACCGGAAACGGATGCAGGATAATGGCCGAGACTCATGCAAGCAAAGCGTTAAAGAAAATCGAGATTCATGAAGCTGAATGCGTTTTGCGTTATGCCGCTATCAAAGAACGGTTAGACTCCGGGTCAGAACGTTTCGATAAATTAGAGCGTATGATCTGGGGTATCTACCCCGTCATGATTACTTCGTTAATAGCTATTGTTGGTTTGGTACTAACACAATGAAATTTGAAGCTATTAAAGGGTTAATTGGTGCGGTAGCACCTACCCTTGGTCAAGCCCTTGGTGGGCCTCTAGGGGGCGCTGCGGCACAAACCATCGCCAGTGTGCTGGGTTGCAAGCCTGACGAGAGAAGCATTGCTAATGCAGTACAATCGGCTACCCCAGAGCAGTTAGCTGAGATTAAAAAGGCTGAACTAGATTTTCAGGTTCAGATGAAGAAGTTAGACGTAGATGTATTCGCACTGGAAGCAGAAGATGTACAACACGCTAGGGCAGCGTTTAAAGGTGATTGGACGCCAAAGTTTATTGCGGTTGCGTGCGTCATTTTCTTTGGTGGGTATATCGCGCTGGTTACGATTCAAGATCCTTCTGCGAATGACGATGGGATTGTTAATCTTGTTCTTGGGTATTTGGGCGGTATCGTCTCATCTATTATCAGTTTCTACTATGGCGCATCACACAAGCACGAATAATGAATAGACTAGTAAACATGTTAAAGCGGCACGAAGGCGTTAGAGATAAGGTCTATATGTGCTCTGCGGGTTACGAAACTATTGGTGTTGGTAGGAACATATCAGAATCTGGCCTTGGTCTTTCTGAAGACGAAATAGATTATTTGTTGAATAACGACATAAAACGTTGCCGCGAAGAGTTGACGATTGAATATGAGTGGTTCTCAAAGCTAGATAGTGTGCGTCAAGAAGCCTTAATAGACCTGTCATTTAATATTGGTCAGACCAAGTTACGTAAGTTTGTTAAAGCCTTGGGGCACATGGCTGATGGTAACTACGAAGAGGCTGGACAAGAGTTCTATCGTAGCCGCTGGGCAGAGCAAGTAGGTGACCGATCATTAGAAATTTGCCAGATGATTAGTTCTGGGGAGTATCAAAAACGATGAAAACGTCTCATGTACCTAGAGTAAACGACGAAGGTAATGTTGAACCCGCGCACACCATTGAGATTTTATGTGCCGAATGTGGATATGATATAGACGAAAGCGAGTTAGAGGCAGATACTTGTTCTGATTGCGGTGCTTCACTAAACTTGAAGCAGAATACGTCTATTGTAGTAACAACCCTACCGCCAGCGTTTGGTGAATCAATGTGACGGGTTATGTATGCCATTACAAAAATTAGCGTTAAAACCGGGGGTTAATCGAGAGAATACCCGATACACCAGCGAAGGTGGGTGGTACGAATCCGATAAGATTCGCTTTCGGCAAGGTACACCGGAAAAGATTGGTGGGTGGCAGCGTATATCGGATGCTACCTTTCTTGGTGTCTGTCGATCCTTGTGGAACTGGGTCACGCTAGGTAGTCAAAACCTGATTGGTGTCGGCACTAACCTGAAGTTTTACCTTGAGAATGGCGGCGCATACAACGACATAACACCTTTACGTAACACCGTAAGCCTTACTGACCCGTTTACTACCACCAATGGTTCCCCTACGGTAAGTGTTGTAGACACTAATGGGGGCTACATTTCAGGTGATTTTGTTACGTTTTCGGGTGCTTCTGCTGTTGGTGGACTTACCCTAAACGGCGAATATCAGATAACCGTCGATACCACTGTAGCTAATACTTACTTTATAACTGCTGATAGTAACGCCACTTCTACAGCAACTGGGGGTGGTACAGTGTCTGCTGCCTACCAAATCAATACCGGAGCGGCTTATGTAATACCTCTAACAGGCTGGGGAGCAGGGTCTTGGGGTGCTGGTGTATGGGGCACTGGTGGTACGTCTGACACGCAGATACGTCTCTGGTCACAGGCTAATTTTGGTGAAGATCTACTGTTTGGGCCGCGTGGTGGGCCTATATATTACTGGGATGCCACGTCAGGGCTTACCTCTAGGGGGGTATTACTCTCGTCCGTATCACCTGCTACAGCTAACGTACCGACCGTACAAGACGTTATTTTGGTATCAGATATCAGCCGGTTTGTGTTTTGTTTTGGTTGTAACGCGTTGGCTAGTGGCACTAAAAACCCCATGTTAATCCGTTGGTCAGACCAAGAAGACTCTACCCAGTGGACTCCTGCGGCAACAAACCAAGCAGGTAGCCTACAGCTATCTAGAGGCACTGAGATCGTAGCGGCTAAACAAGCTCGTCAGGAAGTCCTAGTGTGGTCAGATTCGGCCCTATATGCCCTCCAGTACGTCGGTGCCCCAGTGGTATGGGGAGCGCAGCTTGTAGGTGAAAACATCTCTATAGCCTCTCAAAATGCGGTAGCGTACGCCAACGGTGTGGCCTACTGGATGGGTGTGGATAAGTTCTATAGGTACGATGGTCGTACCCAACCACTACCTTGTAATCTCCGTAAGTTTATCTTTAATGATTTCAATACTCAGCAGTACGGCCAAGTGTTTTCGGGCACTGTAGAGGCATACCATGAAATTTGGTGGTTTTATTGTTCTGCCGACTCACAAACAGCTAACAGGTACGTTGTGTATAACTATCTGGATAACATTTGGTACTACGGCACAATGGATCGCACCGCGTGGTTAGATTCGGGATTACGAGACTTCCCGTTAGCTGCGACTTACAATAACAATCTCGTGAATCAGGAAGAAGGCGTCGATAATAATGAGCTAGTGGACAGTGCGCCAATACACGCATACGCCACCACTGCCGAGTTCGATCTAGATGACGGACATCAATTCAACTTTATCTGGCGTGTACTTCCTGATATCACGTTTGACGGATCTACAACAGAGTCACCGAGCGCCGTTATGACGCTATTACCTATGCAGAACTCTGGCTCTGGGTACAACTCCCCTGCTTCGGTAGGTGGGTCAAATGATGGTACGATTACTCGGTCTGCTGTGTTACCTATAGAGAAGTTTACCGGACAACTCAATACGCGGGTTCGTGGGCGGCAGATGGTGATGAAGATTGAGTCTACCGGATCGGGCGTAACATGGCAGTTAGGCTCACCTAGACTAGATATGCGACCTGATGGACGACGATAATGGCTGGAGACAACACCAGATATGACGTTCCGTTCCGTGCCCCAGCACTGCCCTATGCCCCACAGGTATACGATCAGGAGTCATTTGAGCAGTTTAATAATATACTTAGGATATACTTTAACCAGCTAGACAACGCGCTGAGAAACGCTATGGCAATCCAAGAACCGTACGAATTACAAGTAGCTAAAGGCCAAATAGCTGGGGCCAGTGCATTGTATAAGTTCGGTACCAATCCAGACATCAATAGCGCAGAAGAAACGATATGGAGCACTGGGGGTGATTATCCTTGGCCCACGGCTGCATTTACTGCGTTTATTAGTAGCTCTAGTGCAGCAGATACTAGTGCAGGTACGGGTGCACAGACCGTAACCATTCAGGGGTTAGACGAGAATTACGAAGTTAAAAGCGTTACGGTTAATATGAACGGCCAGACTCAGGTACAAATTGGTGATGCCTCTAGCTGGTTGCGGGTTAACCGCATATTTGTTGCTACTTCAGGATCAGGCGGCACTGCTGCAGGTACGATCTATGTCGCTAATAGTGGGGTTACCAGTGGGGTACCTACCGGAATAACGTACGGGAATATAGTACAAGGCGACAACCAAAGTCAGATGGCGGTATATACCGTCCCCGCTGGACATACGCTTTATATTGACGATGTTACGTTTACAGCAGCTATCGCTATTGCTAACAAGAACGTAACCGCTAAGTTCGTGACTAGAGAATTTGGTTCAAACACGTTTCGCACAAGGATCATACAGACGGTACAAAGCAACCTGCTTGTAATACCCTTTGATTACCCGTTGAGCATTGCAGAGAAAACGGATATGGAATGCCGAGCCAGCTCCGATACCACCAGCGTAGTCGTCGGCGCATCATTTCAGGGGGTGCTAATAGCAAACTGATATGATGGTCGTAGATAGCAAAAAAGATAGAATCCTTACGCAAAAAGAAATACTAGAAGTAGTAGGGAACAACATAGGCTTCGGAAACGGTGATAGAGATATCATTATGGAAAGATGCCTTTCATTCATTAATGATAAAGACAAAGAGTTTTTGCAAAAAGGGAACACTTTGTTTGTTACTAACTACTCAAAAAATACAGCGGACTTGCAAGTCTTTACCGCAGATTCTGCAAAAAACTTTGTTTCCAACTGTATAGAGTATTTTGAACACGTCCGTAACAAAGGGGTGATGACGTACACAGCAGTTATAGAAGGGCCGCTTGTACGAGTAACTAGCATATTTAAGCGTCATGCCGTTAAGATGGGTGCCCGGATTGGGCAATGCCAAATAAACCCTCAAAAACACCTACTAATAGTGTACGTAAATAACGTTACAGCTACTATGGAGCGTGCACATGGCTAGTTTAACAGAAAAAATTGCTGCTGCGGGGGGAGCAGTTGGTTCAGCTATAGGTACTATATCGCAAGCAATCGGGTTAGGAGATCCTAGCAACCGAGGCGGGAATATAAATGCTGGTCTTCTAACTCTTGGTGGCCCTTCATTAAACCCATTTTTTAGTCTTGATACAAGAAGGTTTTCTGCGGCTACAGGAGGTATACCTGATTCTGAAGAATTCAGAGGACAGGCAGAATCGCTCTTTGACCTACCTCCGGGTACGTTAACAGACGAAAATTTACCCCAAATACTCGGCACTTTGCAGCAGTTATACCCCCAAGAATTTTCTACGTTAATGCAAGTCACTACGGGGGCTAGTGAAAATGAAGTCCGTGCATGGGTTAACCGAACTGCGGCAGATTTAGCATTAGATATCCTTGGCGTGGATAGCATGCCTACGTATGGTACCGATGCTTTCACTGATTTCTACGAAGAATATGGCGCTATACTGCGTGGAGAAACTACTGAACGTAGTCAAACATACATAGAAGAAAAGAAGATAGAAGTCGCAGCGGGGATTTTTGAAGAACTTGGTTACGAACCATCCCCGGAGCAACTTAGAGAAGCTGCTTTAGCGGATAACTACCCCACCGCAGAATCCATCGGGGCGTATGTAGACCCGCTACAAGTTACAACTGATGAAGTTATAGAGAGACTAGAACGGTTAGGGGTAGACGTTGAAGCTCAAGCCGAGGCAGCAGGTCAAACTCCCGAAGAGTATGCAGAACAGATAAAAGAGTCCATACCGCCCGGAGATGGTTCAGAAGCCGCCTTTGATGAATCTATGGTAATGTCGTTGACTTCTACAGCAGCGGCTTCTGGAGGTTTTAAAGAATCTATAACTAAACTCGCTACAGGTGTACGGAACCTACTATTTGGTACTGGCCCCGGAGGCAGACCCAAAACATGGCAAGAAATACTTAAAGAACAGATAGAAAAAAAGTATTTTCCTACATTTGAAGATCAGCTACCGGGTTTTCCGCTTGAAATTATCTTTGAACCGGGAGGCGCCTCTGCCTCTAACCCGACTGGTGCGTTAGTCCGAGCAAACGTAAAAATACCCGTGCCTTTCCCTGTTAACGGCCCTCCAATAGTCATCCCGTTATTTAATGAAAATGGTACTTATATAGGGCCGTCTACCCCTTCTGGGTTATTAGTAGACCCTGAAACAGGGATTATTACTCAGGTAGTAGAGGGTGTAGAACAAACTGTCGCTCAAATCAAAGGCGAAGCGGTACAAATTCTTGGCGCTGCGGGGGATGTTGTTAGGTCGTTTCCGTTATGGATGCTGGAAAACCCTGATTGGAAAGAAGGTGACCCCAACCCGTTTGAGATAGAGGTTGATGAAAACGGAGATATAACTCCTCAAGTAGACGAGAATGGTAACGCTGCTACAGGCTTTGACCCCGAAACGGGCCTACCTGTATATGAGCAACCCAATGAAGACGAAGAAACCCCTAAAACTGCGTGGGAGCAAGAAGGTGACGATGCGTTAGGTAGTATGGGTGGCCCTGCTGGTAGCGCATCAATTACTGCTGAAGATCTTGAAGCTCAAAAAGAAGCCATCCTATCTACAATAAGCGAAGAACTAAATGCTTTGGGTATTGCCGTAGAAGATGTAGAGGCTATTTTAGGTGGTATCGAAACTACCTTGGAAGACGTAGCCACCACTGATGACCTTGATGTACTGCGTACTAATATCAATGAAGACTTAGAAGAAAGTCTTGGTGCGCTAGGGTTGGATATAGAGGAAGTAAATGACATTGTAGAGAGTGTAGCTACTGACCTCGACACACTCAGTGGAGATGTAGCTGCTGTTGGTGAAGCGGTAGAAACTGTTAGCGGTCAGGTCGCAGACCTCGATACAGAACTAAATGACCGGATAGACGCGTTAGTAGCTGCTGGTGAAGATAGAGCTACCGCTGTAGATACTGCCCTTGGTGACTTAGCTACTGAAATCGGTACTACAAAAGACGATATTCTTGAACAACTTGGTACTACCGAAGCTAACCTTTCTACTGAAATACAAGCTGTTGGTGAAGCGGTAGAAACTGTTAGCGGTCAGGTCGCAGACCTCGATACAGAACTAAATGACCGGATAGACGCGTTAGTAGACCAAGGTGCTACAGAATACGAAGCCCTGTCAGGTGCTATATCTAGCCTCGCCTCAGACCTTAACACCTCAGAAGAAAATATACTAAGCGCAATAGCGACGAGTGATAGTGACATCAAAGCACTCATTGGTACCCCTGCCATAGAAGACGACCCTACTACAGAAGAAGATGAAAGTGCCCCTGCTACTGGGCTATATGCTGAATTTGGCCCCTTGGCTACTAAAACAGATGTGGAAGCTGTTGGTACGAGTGTAGCGGAACTTAGCGAGCTGGTTACATTTTATGCTAATCAAGGTTTTGAAAACGACGAAGCGTTATCTCTGGCTATATCTGACTTATCTGACCGTCTTGGTACTACAGAAGAAAACTTACTAACAAGTTTAGGTGAAACTGAAGAAACCATATTGGGTGCAGTAGAAGGTGTTAGTGCTCAAATTGACGAAACAAATGTCAACATAGCTAACCTTAATGAACTCATTGTACAGTATGAATTAGATGGCAAAACGCGTGATGAAGCTCTTAGCCTTGCGCTCAGTGACCTGTCTACTGATCTTGGGATTACTAAAGAAGAAATTTTAACCAATCTTGGTGAAACTGAAGAAACCATACTTACACGTATTGCAGAGTCAGAAGACAATACTGAAGAGTATCTTACCTATATTAGTAACATTATCGGTATACCGGCTTCTGAAATAACGCAAGAAGATGTAGATGGTATTGTTGGGCTTCTGGGCGAAGAAGAAGCCATTACTGAAATTAACAATGATATCCGTTTGTACGATGCTAACTTTGATGGTGTTATCAATGATATAGACATTGGGTTATTGCAAGGGCTCGTTGACGCAGGTATAGAAGGTGTCGGTGAGATCCCTGCTACTGGTCTATATGCTGATGCTGCTCAACGCCAACTTGAGTTACAAGGGTACATAGACGACTCAGCACAAATTACGCAAGGGTTAATCAGTAGTGAAGCGGCAGATACTAGGCAGCTTGTAGGCCAGACGGCTTTGGTTAACGCTTTGGCAAGTGCGGGGGATTTAAGTGGCACCCGTGTTGACGTATCGACGCCTGACCCAGCAAGAATCAACTACATATACGATTTTGCGGATATCTTTGCTACACCCCAACAAAAAGGGTTATTCCCGTCACCTTACGGTGGCCCCCAACGTGCTCAACAGCAGCAAATTGCTCAAAAACGCAGTATCATGTCAGGCCCATTGCAGATCGGGGGTATGGCGCAAGGGGGTAAAGTAGACTATGATTTTACCGATGAAATCATGCAGATAATGTCTTATGGAGACAACTAATGAGTTTGTTTGATTATTACGCCGATGCACTTGAAATAATGAATGAAAATTCAGGTGGGCAAGCAGGGTTAGTCGCACTACCAGAAGCGCAAATGATGTTTAACAATGTTTATACCACAGATACTTCTGCGGGAGGTGTGGTCACTGATTCGGAAGGCAGAACAACTTTTGGTATACCCAATTATTCTTTTGTGCGAGGGCGTGTCCCCGGAACATATAATTCAGAACGTCGTCCCGGCAGTCGGGGGCAGCGATACTTTACCGACTATGCGTATACCCCGCGTGGATCAGAATTTCCCGCTCAACAAGCGTTTGCAGCACAAGCAGCGCAATTACAGGGTGCCAATGCTGGTAATATGACCCCGTATCCCGGCCCTGTTACACCCCCTGCTCCTACGGGTATGACAATGGCTGTCGATGGTAGTGGCCCCGCTTCAGGCGTAATCAATACTAACCCAGTACCCCAACAGCAAGGGCTTTCTAATTTTTCTTCTCAGTATAAGTATGGTGGACTCGCTGCACTAGCTGGTGGTGGCCCCGCTTCTGCGTATAACAGACGCTATAATGGATACGCTGCGGGTGGAAGACCTGCCAATCCGGGTTATTACCTAGGCGGTAGTACAGATGGTATGGCAGATAAGGTACCTGCACGTATTGATGGCACCCAAGAAGCACGTTTAAGTGATGGTGAGTTCGTAATCCCTGCTGATGTAGTAAGTCACTTGGGTAACGGTAACTCCAATGCAGGTGCGAAAAACTTGTACAACATGATGGATAGGGTACGCAAAGCACGTACCGGCAATACGAAACAGGGTACCGAGATTAACCCTAACAAATTTATACCAAGTAGGTAACGATTATGGCCGCAGGGGATATAACTTCAGAAACTAGTTCGCTATCTGGGTATGCAGCACCCTATGTAACGGAGATGCTAGGTAAGGGTAGGGCACTTGCTAATCAAGGGTATCAGGCTTATACAGGGCCACTCACCGCTGGGCAATCTGCTGGGCAACAAGCAGCGTTTCAAGGTATAGCAGGGCTTGCAGTACCCACCCAACAGATGGGGGCTTTTCAGCCGCAGCAGTTCACAGCACAAGCGGCGCAAGATTACATGAACCCATACCTTCAAGCTGCGTTAGACCCGCAAATTGAAGAAGCACGACGGCAAGCACAAATATCTAGACTTGCTGACGCAGGGCGATTGACCAAAGCTGGTGCCTATGGTGGGTCACGCCAAGCAATTATGGAGTCTGAGTTAAACCGTAACTTGATGCAAAATCTTGCAGGTATTACAGGTCAAGGATACCAAGACGCCTATACCCAAGCCATGAATCAATTTAACGTTGAACAACAACGACAACAAACAGCTCAAGATGCCGCCAACCGATATGGTTTAGAAGCATTGGCTTCACAAGCTAATCTTGGCGCACAAGAACGCGCCATTGAACAAGAAGGCATAACCGCAGACCTAGCGCAGTTTGAAGAAGAACGTGACTTCCCGTACAAGCAAGTACAATATCAACAGTCGTTGTTACAAGGATTGCCGATTGCTGCACAACAATACAGCTATCAAGAACCTAGTGCGTTAAGTGAATTTATAAGCGGAGCGGGTGGTATTCTCAGCCTGTTTGGACTTGGAGGGGACGGCTAATGGCTATGAATCCGATGGGTGGTATTGACCAACAAATTACTCAACGCGCTACTAGGCTTAAGAACGACCCTAACGCGTTAATGCAGCAGTATGGGCAGAGTAAAAACATCCTTGACTTGATTGCAGCCCAACGCGCCGCAGAGAAAGTACAGAAGGAAAAACAACTTGCTGCGTTGCAGATGCAGGGTAACCCACCAACTGTAGCTGACCAGTTAGAACAGACTCTTATTGCTTCTGAAAAAGAGGAGATGGCACCTGATCTAGCGGGTATGAAGAACTTGCGTGACCGCACTAAAGGCGTAGCTGGTGTACTTGCTCAGAAACAACAGCAACAACAGAAACGTATGCAGCAGATGGGGCAACAGCCACAACGCCCACAAGGATTACCCTCACAACCTACACCGAATCTAAATCGTATGTACAACGGCGGTATTGTTGGGTATTTTGATGGTGGTGCAGTAGCTGAAAAACTCGGTATTAGTATAGAAGAGTTGGAGGCTAGAATTGCAGACCTAGAAAAAAGAGGGTTATCTAGAGAAAAAGCTGAAAGCGTACAGGAAAATGCGGCTGCTTCGGGTTTTCGTCGAGATATGACTATAGCTGAAGGATATCAACAAAAATTAGGTGCATCTCCCTTAGCTGCGCGCCCTACAAGACCAGAAGAAGTCATAGAAACCGAATCCGTCACAGAAGTTATGCCTACCGGTGGTGTTGATTTAGCCGCACAAAGGCGAGCACAAGATTTAACTGATGCAGTGAATGCGGAACAAAGACAAATGGCCGCTGCTAGAGAACCTGATGTAGCCGCTGCCGCTGTTGAAGAAATAGAAGAAGTAAAAGCCCCGCCATCGATACAAGAGCAGATGGACGCTGCGTTAGCACCGGCACAACCAGAAGGTATGATGTTTGAGCCTGAAGTTATGCAAGCTGGTAGACAACAAGCGGCTGATAAAGCAGCGAAAGAACAGTTCGGTAGAAATGCAGCATCGTTAGGTTTGGGCGGTATGTCTATTAGACCATTAGAAAAGATGACGCAAGCGCCAGAAATGTTGCGTCGTAGACCTACTGAACCAGAAAGAAAACGTACGCCCCAAGAATTACTTAACGAGCGACTAACTGCTGAATTTGATAAGCTGTCCAAGCAAGAAGCTGAGTTAGAAGATACTCGTAGTACAGGACGTAAAATACTAGACCGTCTTGCAAGAGGCGCTGTTCGTGCTGCTGAAGGCCCAGCCGCTGCTACCTCTCGGGGTGCTTTAGCTAGTTTAGGTGCCGGTATAAGTAGAGGTGTTGAAGAAGAAAGGCAGACACGTAAACAGGGCTTGGAAGCTATCGCTAAACGTCGTGCAGACATGTTGAAACTTGGTGCGGACATATCGCAGAGTGAGCGTGGGTTGGATATCCAACAACAACGTGCCGACACTCTAGGTGAACAATTAGCACAAGAACAAGCGCAGTTTGATCGGAAGATGGAGTCACAAAGTGAGCAGTTCCAACGAACTATGCAGCTCAAAGAAAACGAATTGGCTAATTCAAACGCGTTGAATATTATCAAAGCACAGAACAAAGCAACCTATGACGCCGCAATGCTAGATATCAAAGGGGCAGAGTTAGAAGCACAGGTAGCCTTCAACGATGCAAGAACTCAGCAAGGTAACCAAACCCTTCAACTCAGAGCGGCAGATGCTTTAGGTAAGTACAGCAGCAAGTTGCAAGAAGTGCAGCGAGAAGCTATAGACGCGTTATCATTTAACCCGCAGTATAAAAACAACCCAGATGCGTTGAAAGCAGCAGAAAAGGCGATAAGGTTAGAGTTCAAAACTCTAATAGACGCTAAGAAAGCTGAGTTTGCCGCTTTGGGTGCTGGATCGAGTGGGTTGAGTGAATCGTCTGAGGCGGCATTGGCTAGTCTAGGTATATAAAACTATGAATGCTTTAGCCCGTTTAGAGAAAGGCATACAGAAAGCCATAGAGATAGGTGATGAAGATGCCTTACGTATTCTCGGCACAGAAGCACGTAGGTTACAAGGGTTAGCAGCTACTACAACAGAAGATACAACTGACGACGAACTAGCAAAGGCGAGAGAAGAATTAGCCGCTGCATTAGCGCAACAAGAATACGAAGATACTACCGCGTTAGGTCGTGGTCTATCCCGTGGTGTTGATGTTGCTGGTCGTGGCTTTGGGTCTGCCCTTGAAGGTCTTGGTGGTGTACTTGGGTTAGAAGGGGTAGAAGAGTTCGGCGCTGAAATGGTTGCCGAAAACGAAGCCCAACTAGCCGAACAAGAAGCGATGGCTACGCGTTTAAAAGACGTAGAGGGCGTTGGTACTGGGTTAGATTACTTCCTTGAAACCCTTGGTGAAACTGCGCCACAGACTGGCCTTAGCCTAGGTGCTGGTGCTGCGGCTGGTGCTGCGGCTGGTACAGCGTTCGGCCCTGCCGGTACTATTGTTGGTGGTCTTGCTGGCGCTGCCTTGTCACAAATACCGTTCTTCTACGGTAATAACCGTGAAGCCCAGAAAGAAGCTATACAGCAGGGACTTCGCGTCGAGATGAGCGAAAGTGCTGCATTCCTAAACTCGTTACCACAAGCTGCCCTAGACGCCTTCGCTGAACGGTTGATGGTAGGTCGGTTGTTACCCACACAAAAAGCCATTCGTGCAGGGGGATTATTTACTCGTGTTGCTAAGGGTGCTGGTACTGGTGCCGCTGTCGAGGTACCCACTGAACTCGGACAAACATTAATCGAACGTGCACAAGCTGGACTAGAGCTTGACAGCGAAGAAGCCATAGACGGATACATTGAAACCGCTGTTGCCGCTGGTCTGATTGGTGGTACGTTGGGTGGCGGTGCCGCAGGTATTAGTAGAGACTCGCGTGCAGTTGAAGCAGAACAACGCGCTATTGTTGAACAAGAGGAACAAGAAGCTGCTGATGCTGCTGAAACCGCAGAAATTGAAGCTCTACTTGCAGAGGACGCTACCGCTGATGGTGCCGAAACCGCAGAGATCGAAGCATTACTCGCAGAAGACGCTGATGCTGCTGAAACCGCACAAATTGAAGCTCTACTCGCAGAAGAAGCTGCCGAAGCTGAACGCCTCCGAAAGGCAGATCTTACTGCTAGAAGTACGACTCCCGAACAACAGCGTTATCGCATACTACAAACGGTAATTCAGAAAACAGCTAAGGCTGACTCTACCCCTGAAAATCTACAAGCGTTGTTTCTAAGTAAGTTGAAGCAGATAAATCCTGACTTTGAACAGGTAGTAACTGAACAAGAGTTAAACACAATACTACGTGCGGTAGATATAAAGAACACACCTACAACTGTAGAGAAACGTGAACCGCTAGGTGATCCTTCTGCTGACGTAAGCGAGTTGGAAGCACAAATACCAGAACGCCAACCAGTAAGCACAACGCCGGTACAAGCATCGTTCCCTAATTTGGGTCGCAAACGTGGCGCAAGACAAGAACCCGATGTAGTAGAAGAGGCACCCGCCGCCCCTGTAATAGTTACTAAAGAATTACTAGATGATTTAGGTGTCAACCCTAGAGCAGGTATACGACAATCTGTTACTGGTAAAGATATAGCTGATCCCGAAGTCCGCGAACAACTAATAGAGTTTGCTAACAACCCAGAAGTAGCATTCAAAACCAGAGAGAATGTAGCCAAAGAATTAGAAGGCATATCATCAGACCAGTTAAGCCTGTTTGGTCAGAAACGCCAACCTGCACCGCCTGTGTCACCTACTACCTCAACGGATACGGCTGGGTCTGAAGTAGCTGTCGATGAAACAGTAGACGAAACAATAGACGAAACAATAGACGAAACAGTAGGCGAACCTGAAGTAGCTGTTGATGAAGTAGCGGTAGAACCTGAAGTAGCTGTTGATGATGTAGCTGTTGATGGTGTAGCTGTTGATAAACCTGAAGTAGCGCCCCCTGCTGCACCAACGGTGGAATTAGACACAGCCGCTACATCCGGTGCTAACTATCCACTAAACCCTAAGTTGGAGTTCAAACCCTACACGGTACTTATACCGGGGAAGCCTACACGGTTCTATACTCGTAAAGGTACTGCCGAGAGAGTGGCAGAGAAAGAGGGCGGTACGCTAGTAACAACTAGTGACCTAGATGAAGAACAGACGAACACGCTCGAAAACTTTAAATTTACACAAGAAGCATTTGCTGCCTTTGACGCAAAACAAAAACCCACTGAAGAAATACCAGAAGAAACCTTAGAGTTCGACCCAAAAGATGTTAGCTGGGCTAGACGTGCAGGGTACAATCCTGTATGGGGCAATAAAGAGGTTGCCTTGAAATTGGGTTACGATGCTAAAACTAGCAAAGTCATGTACATGCCGCTGGTACGCACTCCAGACGGAAAAGTACAAAGTATGCCTAGGGACGTGTCGTATTTTAGATGGAAAACCCTTCTTCCCGCTTCACAACTGGCGGAACTTAAAGAAGCAAAAAGAAAAGCTATTGCTATAGACGAAGCAACGCACAAGCGCAATCCTGACGGGCCTTTTAAACAAGGTGCCAAACTAGCATTCTCTCCTAACCTCTCCAAAGAAATTGCAAACACTGCACAACAGTTCATAGAGATGTTGGGTATTAAAGATCGTGTATACATAACAAATTTTGAGGACGCCTCTAATCCTGAAATAGCTAAAGACAACAATTTATACGGCCCATTTGCGCGTATAGCTGCGGCAGAAAACCAACCAAAAACTACTGGCGGTTATACACAAACACTACCTAATGGTGACCATGTAATTGTTTTGCGACCTCTCACGCGTGCATCAGAGAATATAGAAACACTAGCACATGAGATAGGACACGTATTCGAGAAGACTGAGTACCAAAACGCCACCAAACAAGAAAAAGAAGCCATAAAAGCGGAATATAAAAAATGGCTGGCTAAGGCAGAAGCAGGTACTGTAGGCGAGCTTTTTGACTCGTTGCGTGCTCGTACCACAGCTAAAATGACTAAGGGTGTAAATAAAAATATACTAGACCGTCCAGTACAAGAAGTATTCGCCGGTAATCCTAATGCTAGACAGTATTGGCTCAGTTCAGGTGAATGGTTTGCCGACCAAGTATCTCGTTGGGCTGTAACTTCTGAAAAGCCACTAACTATTGTTGACAAGTTCTTTGCACGCGTTGCTGCGGGTATGCGTAGGTTATACCAAAGTCTAGCGGGTAAAGTTGGTTTGCCTAGTACGGCCTTCAAAGATTTCTTGGACAGTCGTGCAGTTACACCTGACCCACTAAACATACCGTTCCCTGAAGCAGTCAGTAAACCCAGACCCAAGCCTGAAGTTAAAGTCGAAGCTCGCACTAAGAAAGCAACGGTAGCGGGTGGTGCAGGGGTGCGTGGTAACCTAGCGGTTAAACCTGAAAAAGAAGCTAAACCTAAAAAAGGACTAGCCAAAAGAGCGAAGACTGCCGCCGCTAAAGAAAGGGCTGCGGTTAAGAGTAAAGAAGATCCAACCCTTGCAGAAGCTGAACTAGAAGCAAAACGTAAAGCGAGAGAAGCTGAACTACAAGAAATAGAAGCGGAGTTAGTAGCGTCTGGTCTATACATCGTAGAGACAGACAAAGATAGGGAGGGAATACGACAAGTAGCTATACGAAAACAAAGAGAAAGACGTTTCGATAAAGGTGTTTACAACATACAGGCGCAGTTCGATCCTGACCTAGATGCGAAGCTGGATAACAACACCCTTAAGAATATTAAAGAAGGTAACCTGAAAGGTGCCTTGACCGCTTTAGCGTACGCCACTGACAACCCGCGTGTAGCAAAGATTGCTTCTAAGCTGACTAACTTCGTTGGGGATACCCGCGTTGTTATCGTATCTGCCAAGCCTACTGACGAACTCGGTAAACGCTACCGTGCGGCATTGGATGAAGAAGCTAACACCAAGGGTGCCTTTATATACAGCGACAAAGATGCGGGTATTGATAACGTCATACTGCTTGATGATACGGCTGGTGTTACCGCACATAACCTACTGCATGAAATGGCGCACGCAGCTACGATCCAAGAACTGCAAAAACCGTCTAGTCCTGTTACTAAACAACTGACCAACTTGTATAACTACGCCAAGCCGTATATGGATGGGTACTACGGATCAGAATCGGTAGAAGAGTTCGTTGCAGAAGTATTTGGTAACTACAAGTTCAGGCAGCATCTAGCTACCATACCAGTTGATGGTGACAAGACCACAGTGTTCCAACGTGTACTAGATGTTATTAAGCAGTTTATACGTCGCATAACAGGCACTCCAAGTGATGTTGCAGGTACCGCAGACAGACTTATAGAAGACATATTAGCGCCTTACGAAGGGGTGCGTGGCTCGGGTATCTTATACAACTCCTCAGTCATAGGTAAGGCCAAAGACGCATTTGAAAACATGTATGAGAGTGTGCCTACGTTCAAAGAAGTGGGTGAACGAGGTATCGTCAAGAGCCTACTTGCTCCTGTCCCGGAGAGCGCCAAGAAGTTTAGCCTTGGTTTGTTAGACTTAAACGCTATTACTAAAATAGCCGAAGGTAAGCTGAATAATGTAAAAGAGTTACTACGCGTTGTACGTGAGCAGAGCGGTGCTATAAACAAGTTCAACACAGGTGTAGAAGCTCTTACGAAGCGCACTGCTGAATGGGCAGGTAAGAACGTAGAGAAGATGCAAGAGTTAAGCAGGATACTGACTCGCAGTACCTACTTGCAGTTAGATCCTACACTTACGTTACAGGAAGCCCAAAAGAAATACGGCAAAGATCCAGATCAACTAGCGGAGTGGAAAAACCTTCGTGATAGGTATAACAAGCTAGGGGAAGGGCAGAACTTCTACAAGGCATGGCGTAACCAGTACAAGGCTATGTATGACCAAGTGCGTGAGTTAATGGACAGTAGGTTAAGTGCTGACGTTAAAAACCCTGCGGATCGCAAGGTGTTGGTTAACAAACTATACGAAAAGCTAACCTCGAACGGCGTTATAGACCCATATTTCCCACTGATGCGTACGGGTAAATTCTGGTTGGAATACAATGCAGTAGACCCCGACACAGGCAATATCGAATATTACGTAGAAGCGTTTACTAGCGTCCGAGAGCGTAAGGAAGCGATAAAGCAGGTAGAAAAACATTGGTCAAACCCAGACGCAAAGAACAAGGCGACCGTCGAAAAACTGTTAGCTGACACCGGTAAAACCAAAGCTGAAGCGATAAAAAGTATCAGCGGGGTAAACGCATTTGCCAGCCTAGAGCAAGCTAACTTTAGAAAGAACGCCCCACCTACTTCGTTTGTCAACAACGTGCTTGATATCTTAGAAGCGGGGGGTATTAAGTCAGATAATGTTATACAAGAGCAGATCATGCGTCTGTTCTTAGATACGTTGCCAGAACGTTCTTTCGCTAACTCGTTTAGACACAGAAAGAACCGACGCGGTGCTATGGGTGACGTAACGCCTACTGAACGACAGATACCAAATCACGATATTATTTTTGGCTTACGTAACCGTGCACTTAATCTAGGGCAGCAGTTGTCTAGAATAAAGTACGGTGCACAGATGCGTGCATTACAAGATGACTTCAAGCAGCAAGCAGCGGATATTAACAGTAGAAAAGACATATCTGATGAAGATAAGAAAGTAGCAATACTATTAGCCGACGAGCTTGGTGATCGCGCAGCTTGGGCAGCTAGTCCTATGGTGCAGCCTTGGGCACGCCTTGCTACTAGTTTCGGTTTCAACATGACGTTAGGTCTGAACATATCTTCTGCGCTGGTCAACTTGTCGCAGATACCGATGGTAGTCGTGCCTTATCTAGGTGCTCAGTATGGATACGGCAATACAGCTAAAGCCCTGCAAGAAGCCACAAAGATCTTTATGGGTAGTGGCAACAAACGTAAGGTCGAGGTAATGGGGCCAGACGGTAAGACCAAAGAAGAGATCACCGCTGCACAGTCACTAGACAATTACGACTTTGATGGTATGGATAAGAACAACCCGTTGCGAAGATTTGCAACGCTATCGAAGCTGGCAGATGACTTAGGGCAGTTAAACCGTTCTATTGCTTACGATATCGCAGATGTTGACTCGATAGACAACCCAATGGCTAAGGTTAACTCTATAACAGGGTTTATATTCCACCACGGAGAACGCGCTAACCGACAGGTCGCTATGATAATGGCGTACGATTTGGCGCTCCAGAAGAAACTCAAAGACAAAGGGTTAAAACCCAATCAGTGGGAGCAGTTAGGCGAAACAGAACTGAATGACATTGCACTTGATGCACTGAACGTCACTGAAATGACTAACGGTGGTATTGCTGCTGCGGCAGCGCCACGTATCGCACAAGACGGTATCGGTAAGGTAGCGTTCCTATTCAAGCGGTACGGGTCAGCTATGTACTTCATGCTGTATGACCTCATTGATACTTCGTTCACAGGAAACGAAAAGGCTCGCAAGATTGCACGGGCACAACTTAGAGGGGTGTTTGGTGGTGCGGCGTTAGTCGCAGGGGTACAGGGGCTACCGTTCTTTGGTGTCGTTGCCATGATCTCTAACATGTTTAAGGAAGACGACGAAGAAGACTTTGAAACCTCTGTCCGTAAGTATATAGGCGAAGGGCCATACGGTGGTGTAGTTAACTATCTGTTTGGTGTGGATGTAGCCAGCAGGATGGGTCTGTCTAACCTGATCTTCCGTGACAGAATGATAGAAAAAGACCAAAGCGTATTCTTCACCGCAGCGGAACAACTAGGTGGCCCTGTGTTAGGTTCTTTAATGCAGATGGAGCGCGGAGCCGAACTTTGGGGTGAAGGTGAAATGTTGCGTGGTATAGAAGCTGCTATGCCAGCCGCCATAAGGAATGGCTTTAAGAGTGTGCGGTTTGCTAACGAAGGCGCACGTACGTTACGTGGTGACCCTATCGTCGAAGACTTCCATGCGGGGCATGTTGCTGCACAGTTTATGGGTTTCGCACCAGCGGAGTATACGCGACAGCTACAACAAAACGCTTCGCTTAAAAAGATAGACCGTGCAACTAACGAGGAACGCACTAAGCTCTTACGTAAATACTATGTAGGTATGCGTAATAACAACGTATCCGCAGTACAACGTATCATGGAAGATATGGTGGACTTCAATAGTAGACACCCAGAACACGGTATCACGCCAGACACGATTAAACGATCTATGGCGCAGCACATGCGGACTACCGCTAAAATGCACTATGGTGTTACGTTAAGTCCAAGGTTACGCAGTAAGTTGCAGGATCTTGGAGATGACTGGGATGACTCACCAACCTTCGCCAGTGACTTTGGGTTATAACTTACTCGTCCATCCGCAAGCGTTGTTCTTTATCTAGTATTCTTAATACCGACAATACAAATTGATCGTCTGCTGCATCTAACACGTTTGTGTCACGTAGCTTCACTAACGTCATCCACGCGTACAGTAAGTCGTTTCTTGTTGGCTCCATAAGTACTCCTTGGTGTAGGAGTTAGGATACCCCCTCCGAAGAGGGGGGCGCTCGAAGAGCAGGAGGCGACAGAACGTTATGCGAGAAGGAGGACGAACTGTCTAGGCCAATATATCACAAAATACGCCAAACACGAACACCCCACTTATCCCCTGCTACTCCTACTTTAGTCTCAATATCCCAACCCCAAGCTGATGTTATTTTGTTTATTTGTTGTACTGCCTTGGTGGTATTAATGCAAGGGATAAACATAGACATGCCCACCTGCACCTCATGCCACTTTACTACAATCCGAACCCCATCAGGGCTAAGATCATACGTCCGCAGTATTCCCCGCTTCATCGTCGTCGCCCATCTGCACTATGATTACGTCTTGCCCTTTCATCTGGAAGTGCGTGCCTTTACCTAATCGTACTTTTGCACGTTTGGCACCCATATTCTTAACGAGTTCGTTAACAAAAGAACCGTAGTTTATTTGTTGTTTACCGCACCATATACGAAACGGTTTCGGTATTAGGTACAGCTTCTTAACATCTGTCTCATACCTTGCCACCATTTTGCCCCGAGGGATGGCGTCAGGTTGTATCAATGAATCCATTGCAGAACCATCTTGTTTACGTAGATCACTGGTGCTTTTTATCTTTAAGATGTTATCGTAATGCTCATTGATGTATTCGTTCAGCGTTTGCTCTAGGGAAACCGCCATATCTCCTACACGGCGTTTGTTTTCTTTAAATCTATCTACTATGAACTTAGCGATACCACCCATGTCATAAGGTATCAAACCCAGACGTTGCGCCATTATACCGCCAGCAACATTCACAGCTCCCCCCGCTGACCAAAACCTATTTTCAGAAGCCATCGCCGCCTCTTTGTCTAGACGCAGTTGTACCTCTTTTATCATTGGAAATATTTGATCGGGGTTATCCATAAGGTATCTTATAAATATAGGCCCAGCATGACCGTAACATTTCTCTAGCTTTGCGCTAAAAGCATCTGTCTCTTCTTTAGTATCTGGACTTTTAAATATCTTGTCCGCTTGTACTTCAAGTATCCGTTGCGCTTCTGCACTTGGGTTTTCTTTGCGTAAGCTAATCCGTTCTATCGCACTTGTATTGCCTGTAGTAATCGCTACTAGACTCCAAGGTTCACCTCTGAGACGCTCTGTATTGCTCCCACTCACCATACGAGCACGCTGCTTTCCTGAAGTAAACTGGTACGCCAAGGTACTCAAATCTTCTGGGCTAGTGTTGGTCATCTCATCTATGTATAGGGGTAGGTTATGCAGTATTTCTGACCGCAACATCTTACTGTTGTGCGTGTCTTGCTCGTCTAACACTAACTGCTTAGGGTTACCCCATATAGTTGCCGAAGCATACATCGCTGTAGTCTTACCAAGCCCAGAATCTTTACTATGTACGTGCATGGCAGAACAGGCTATACCCCCCATGAAGTGCATTAATATAGAACCAAACCCCGCACAGATAATATATTGATGCAGCTCAAACCCCGGCCTGTTGTAGAACTGCATGAGTTCCTTCCATTCCTCCAACGTACCCTTGGGTTCAAATGCAGGGAATAACCCTGCGGTTTGTGCTGACGGTGGGTTAAACTCAACACCGTCTTTAGTTATTACTTGATTACCTATAACAAAAGCATCTACGCCATCTCCTACCCAACCAAACTGTCTATGCGCTTTTTGTGCCACTGTCGTCTCCTGTAGTTCGTTAATCCAAGTTAATAGGTATTTCATCAGGTCATCTACGAAAGGCACCGCTACACCACGCATGGCTAGTTGCTTTCTAAGCTCATCCTTAGCCCCGACCGCAGTTAGCGGTAACGTAAACTCACGTACGCCATCTTTTGGTAGGTGCAACCGAATAGCTATCTGCTCCCCTATTTCAGGGTCTATGACTCGCTGCACCACATATATGTCGTTACGGTAAATAAGTTTCTCGTCTTCGTTACCTTCTGAATCTTTAGTGTGTAAATACACCCCACCGTTTGCACCACGTAGGTACGGAAAAGGGTATTTCGGTATTACGTAAGTGTTGACAGGTGAGTTAGGTAAATCTAACGCGGGTTCCTGCACCACGTTGTCTTCTTCAACTGCCTCTTTTATTAGCTTGCCTAGTTGTAGTGGTGACCTGAACTTCGCACGGTTAGGGCACGCTAGACATGTTTCGGGCTTGTGTTCTTCAAACTTATTGCATGTATACCGTTTGTCAGACGTTAACTTATCCCACTTAGCGTCTGTCTCTTCAGCGTCGTACCCTATATACCCTTTCGATATTTGATGCGCTCGTTCCCGAGTACCATCACTACAGGCTTTCAGTATAGACAGCATTCCGCGCCATATCGGTTCCGATACTTCGTTCGGCTTTGTTAATGCGTCGTATATCTGTAAGCACCCCTTGTCCATACCAGAACGCTCGACGATGCGTTTAAACTTAAAGTCTTGGTTTTCAAGGGCAGCGTGCATCATTGCATTCGCACCCTCTATTCTTTTTGCGGGAACTGGTATCAAATCACCGCCAAGCAATAGGGAAAAGCTATCAAAGTCAACCAATACCGAATCCGTTGCCCCTATAAAAGACACTTCGACTGGATCATCGGGTTTGTAGTTGTGGGTCTTAGGTACACGCAATACCCGTGCGGCATCCGCCGTAACTGCGGGGTCAGCCAGAAACTTGTTTTTGTTACATAGAGCCTTGAGTCGCTCTGCTACAGGTAGCCAGTCATCGAGGCAGACTGATTCTTTTAACACCCAGTAAACGTGTACTCCGCGACCGGAGTTAATTAGTGTCGGGCGAGGTAGTAGGTTGGTCTTACAGAATTGTTGTAACGCAGTTAGGGCGTCTCGTTGGTTAGCAAACTCTTTGGATGGGCCGCAATCTAAATCTAAGAAAAAGGTTTTTACGTATTTAACATTGTCTACCTTACGGGATTTGTCCTCCTTAAAAGTAGATAGGGCGAAATATACATCGTAGCCTTGGTTGTCTAGATCTTTTGCACTGTCTACCAAATCAGCGACAGAGGTAAAAAACTTTTGTACTCGCCTATCTATTTTCTTGTTAGAAGCAAAAATGCAATACAGTCCATCATCTGCTAGGGCATCTTCTAAAAATTTTGTTGTTTCCATAGCTATCTCAGAACCGAAAGTTACCACGGCAGGGGCAGTAATCCACCCTTTTCAGTAATCCTAGCCGTGGTATAAGTTAAAAGCATGGGTACGCCCGTGGGCATACCCAAAAGCGTCGGGTCTAGTCGTCCCAACCGTCAACGATTGCACTAAGATCAGCTTCGTCTTTTGGTGCAGATGACTTCTGTTTAACTACTTTCTTCTTCGGTTCTTCGACAGGTGCTTCAACTTCTTCAGCTTCTTCCACCTCAACTTCTTCGACAGTAACAGGTGCAGATACGGTTACGTCAGTAAACATGTCGTCATCGTTACTTGAAGTAAAACCATCTACTACTTCAAACGGTGACGCAGTTTGTAAGGGTATGTACTTAGTGACTTGCACACCACGTAACCGTAATGACACGCCCGCTTCTCGCATATTGTAGGGCACCAGCACTACTGCAATGTTTGCGGTACTGCCAGTAGTCAGCATGAAGTCATCATCTAACGCTTTATTCTTAGCGTCTACCTGCATGGGTTTGTTAGTTATTTCTTTACCGTATGCACCTTTCAGTGTGACCTTACCAACGAATGTCCCGTCTTCTTCTTTTTTGAATGGCATCGGTATTTTTTCAGGCCATTTGGCTTCGCGCTTCTCGGCATACGCTTTAGCCATAGCACTCATTAGATCCTTGGCCTTCGCTTCATCCATACGAAACTGCATGGAATACGCTGCTCCTTCATCAAACGGGTCACAAGGTACACTACGGTTTTCCGCTGAATCAAAGCGGTATGTTTTATTGATACGTGGGTATAAGACTTCTACGTCCTTTATAAGGTGGTTCATGTATGTTTCTCCAAACATCTAGTCATTAAATGTAAAACCATCAACCTCGGTGAATGGTGAAACACTAGCGTCTTCTATTGGCACTATACTTAACGTGATAGCAGCAATAGTATCTGCGTGTTCTCCCATATTTTTGACGGTTTCGTACTCCTGCTCTTCTAATGGACGTATTGGCCTGAAGAAGAGTTTTGGTGTATCGCTTTCAGTATCGAAGTAGATCCTCGTTACTACAGCGATAAAAGGCGTCTCACGCGCCTCAAGGTACCGTGCGTAAGCACGGAAGGGCATAGCCCCATTTACCGCGTCCCCAAATATAGAAGTAGGTGGTAGTTGTAGTTGATAAGCTGTTTCCAGATCATCTTCCAACACGACAGCTAACCGTTGCACAAACTTGCATGCTCGACTAGCGCCTCTACCAGAACCTCTAATATTGCGGACACAATCTACGCAACGTCCAGACTGCCGCTGCTCATCTGGAACGTCTAAAGCGGGTGTTTCTGTGTTATTAGACCAACAGGTGGGAGTAGATACCTTGTCAGCGTTATAGTCATCTTTGTAGTACATTCTTGATCGGTAGGCAATACCTACAACTACAACATCAATACTATCTCCACTTTCGAGCGGTGTTCCCTCGAACTTCTTGTTGCGGATACTTATTCTTCTAACGCTATCTTCCATCAGTAGTCTTCATCTGTGTCCAAGTCAGGCACCTCGATAGGCGCAGCTTTTTCTGGGCTAACCTCGTCCCACGTAACGGAAGGTGCATCTTCATCAACTTCGCTCAACAACGCCTTAGTTACAGCGTCAAGATCGTATCGATACGTCTGATTGATATGGATGTACGTGTTTTTAGGTATTCGCCCTTGCTTCATCCAATTACGGATAAGTCGCTCAGATACCATAAAGTGCTGGGCAACTTCTCTGATTGAAACTAATCGAGGTGTCATTTCTTGTTCCTTCTAACGGCTATGGTGTACTCGGAATTAGAGTTAAGACCTTTCGGTAGCAACTCTGGGTTCTCTTCCAAAAACTGCTTCATGTTCTTCTGGTTAATCCGCTTGTCAAGTAATGATGGTTCTGCGTGCTCAAGAATGAACTTGTGCATCTGATCCCAGTCGCTTGTCCAATAAGATTGTTTAACCGTCCGGTAGAACAGACCTTCGGAAGTTTTGACGCTATCAACGTCGTGCTCTTTGCAGTGGTTTAACAAAGCCCCTTTGACAGTTTCAAGCTGCTGCACCAGCGGTGCGTCTTGTGCATCAAATTCGGCTTTTAACTCTGAACGTCTCTCACGAATCTTTATATAAGTCTTGACCAACTTGTCTAAAGATATGGATTCCCCGTTGCTCATTTCGATCTCCTTCACTTATCGAACGAACGACTATAATGGATAACTAGGTACTACGCAAGTAAATCATTGTATAAATCAATCATTTTTGTATGAACATTGATTTTATTGTCCAACATAGCATAAACACGTTTTTCTATGGCAGATCCTTGCAGTTGGACTATGGTACACTTGTGGTCTTGTCCCGACCTGTGCACCCGTGCGTTGGCTTGGGCGTACGTTTCTAATGAACTGGTTGGCCCCCACCACACTACCGTATTCGCCGCTGTCAGAGTCACACCATGCGCTGCTGCTTGGGGCTGAATAATTAATACCCTAGGGTCGTCGGTCTTTTGGAACTGCCTGAATATTTCAGTTCGATTAGGTAGCGATACGTCACCACGAATAATCGCTGTACTGATGCCATCATTCTGTAGTTTGTCTGATAGTATGTCGATGACGTGCTTGAAAGGCACAAAGATCAATACCTTCTTGCTAGATTCGTCGATGACCTCACGCAGAACCTTGTACCGGTGTTTAATATCAAACTCTAGCGTGTCACCGTTATCGGTATAGACCGCACCACAAGATATTTGTAGTAACTTGTTCATGTTAACTGCTGCATTGGCGGCAGTAACCTGCTCCCCTGCGGCATCCATAACCATCTTATCTCTTAACAACTTATAGTATTTAATTTGTTGTCGGGTCATTTCGACTTCGCGTTTGGTGTACACCATCGGTGGTAAGTCTAGACACTCATCTTTAGTGAACCGGATAGCAGGTTGTAATACCCTGAACACCGTATCAGTAGCATCTTCTTTAGGCACCCATCTAAAGTTACTTATTTTATACATAACTTGATCGCGGAACGCCCCGGCAAACCTAGGTACAGCAATAGGGTTAACAAGTTTTGCTAAACCGTACGCATCAACAGGACTCTGTGCAGCGGGAGTACCTGTCATCATCCATAACCATTTGTCTGGTGTCATCAACGCATTCAAGGTTTTCCAGCGTTTGGTTTGTGTATTTTTATAGTGAGTAGCTTCGTCCACAATTATCAGGTCAAACCCACCGTCCATGATGGCATCCATTACAATCTCAACACCGTCATAATTTATTATCACGTAATCCGCGTCACCCCCTATGATCTCCCTGCGTTTTTTCGCAGAACCATACGCAACCGCAACTGTTCGGTGCATAGCAAAAGTAAATAAATCATTACGCCAAGCAGAATCCATGATAGATAACGGACATATAATCAGCACTCTGCGTATACGTTTGACGTTCATTAGGTAATCTGACGCCCATATTGCACTGGCGGTTTTACCTGTACCCTGCTCATTGAAGCAGAATGCACGCTTGTTTAGTGTAAGAAATGATGAAGTAGTTTTTTGGTGCTCGAACGGGGTATACCTACCAGTCCACTTGTACTTGCCTTCAATCGGTGAAGGCACTTTGATATTTAAGTTCTTCAGTACATGCGCTTCGTCTATACCCCACTTAACCACTACTTTGTTATCAGGTAGTTGTTTGCTTTCGGGTATAACAGTCGTCACTTTCTGCGGATTACGCAGTCGCAAAAGCAACGCTTTGTTATCTATAATTTCCATGTGTCCTCCTAAAGCCCCGCTTCGTCCACAGATGGGGCTAGGTCTGCTATGAAGGGTCTTTCGCTCCCCTGAACTAGCCTGATTTTTGTACTCTGCAACTGGAGGGTGCTTCGTACGTGGTTTAAAGACGCATCAGGTTCAGCGTCTGGTAGGCTTCTTCTGTCTCGCAACGGGTGCCTTCTTAAGGTTACGGCTACGGTTTTTACTTCGACTTTCTACCTTCACACCGTCTTTGTTGCTACCACCTCTCGCCAGTGGCTTGTTATGGCTAACGTCCTTGCCTTCTCGCTTGTCCGCTTTGCCGTTGTTATTCGCATCTTTACCTGTCTTATCCATTGCACGTCGGGCACGTTGCCGTTCCATCCGACGTTTGAACTCTGGACTATCGACTGGTTTGTTTACTTGTTTCTTTCTGTCTGCTTTGTTTTTGTAAGGCATTTAATTTTCCTGCGGTAGGTGGTACTTAATCATTTGATGGTTTTCTAGATATGGGCGCTCAGTTACCGCCTCAACCGTCATAGGGTGTCCTACTTTCGTTTGGTAACGTAAAGCACTTTCCAGAGCATCGATTTTATGTGTCCAGTACCCATCTACCAACCCAGTTTCTGTATCTACAACTAAATATGATTCTTTCACTACCCTCTCCCGTTGTGCGGACACTCAAGCACCACGCAATGTGCTTTGCATAACCCGCTGGGGTTAGCGTTCCACGTATCATTCTCGAAGGCTGACTCCATACTAGTGTAGTCACCTAACCATTTACCCCATAGGTCACCCTGACCCGCTAGAGTATACGTATCTTTTACTAACTCGTTTGACACAACAAACATCAACCCACCCCGTACCTCTGTGATATTGGGGAAGTGTTTGAATGCCGCCAGTGCCATCAACTCAAGCTGCCCTTTGTCAGCATAGCGAGCGTTCTTACCAGTTTTATAATCTATCACCCAAGCTAACTCACTCTCTTCATCAAGGATTACCAAGTCTGCAATACCGCGAAACCACACGTTATCCGCAAAAAAGTCGCAGGGTTCCAAGTTTTCGGTAAGCCCCATTTTATATTCGCATAACTTCTTACCACGTTTAGCGTTAAGCGCATCCAACCCGGCCTTGGCGTAGTTGAACTGTGGTGGTAGCGGTACGTTATCCCGTACGTATTTCTCGGCTGCTTCATGGAACGCGGTGCCGTAATACATGGCTTCCGTCTCAGGCTCGGAATAATCCTTAGCAACCTTCAAGTGGTAAAACTTCTTAGGGCATTGCTCGAATGCTTTTATCTTACTGAACGACCAAGGTGCTATGCTCATCACTCTTCCTCGGGCAGGAAATCATCTATTTCGATCAACGCATGGATGACTGCTACTAGTTCTGACTTACGCAGACTGATTGACTCCAGTACTGGTGGCTCTTTCGTGCAATCTAAGTGGTGGATCAGAGTCTTAATTTCACCGTCTTTTTTATGCACGGCTACTGACACAATCTCTTCACCTGTTTCTGCCATCCCCACCAAGGCTGCTATCTCGTTATCTAGTGGTTCCCTATGTTCTTCTCGTAGGCGTAATTGCTCTTTATATTCTTCTAAATCAACAACTTGACTCATTCACAATCTCCGTAGGACTTGGCAACACCAGATTCACAGTTGATTGGTAGCCCGTTAGCCCAATAAGGTGTCCAACGCATACACTCTTCAATGTATCGCTGGGCTTCTGCAACTTCGTCCTCGGGGACACAACACACAACGGAGTCATGAACCGTCAAAACAACACGATATTTTTTAGCAATTTTTAGCATCTGTTCGCCTATTATGCAACGAGCCACCGCTTGACATACGTTCTCTATAACCTTCCCACCGTATATCCGGTTTCGGCCTCGACGTACCTTGTAGGTATACTCCATACCTTTCTCGCCTTGCTCACCTTTTATATCGTGGTAGTACATCAACAAGCCAGATGGTAATTTGATTGCGTTCTGTTCAGGCAACACTTCCAACACATCACCGATACCCAACTGGGTTTTATTATTCATAGTCATGTTTTCTATGGTGTATGAGGCGTCTTTCCACAACCTAGTTATGTGAAAATTTGTTTCTCTGTAGATGTTTATGACGCGGCGAGCTTCGTCTAGCTCTATGTCAAACCCAAACGATTGTAATTGGTCTTTGAAACGTACGGCTCCCATACCGTAACCAGCACCCAGAATGGTAGTTTTACCGACGAACCGCTGGTCTTTGGTCACATCTTCTTCTCGGTTGACGCCATATATCGACATCGCCATCTTCTTATACACGTCATCACCAACATGGAATGCTTGGGTTAGGTCGTCCTGCCCTGCTAACCATGACAATACGCGTGCTTCAATCTGACTTGAGTCGCAGTCAATCAGCATGTACCCATCAGGAGCAACCATACTTTTCTTGAGTTTCTTACCGTTTGGCCCACGGCTAGGCAGATTCTGGAGGTTGATCTTGTCAGCGCCACCCCAGCGTCCAGTATGTGCCGCATAGTATTTAACTGGTACAGGCAGCAACCCTCGCTTGGCTATGTCAATAAACCGTTGCGTCCGTGTTTCTTCTAAGGTGCTTTTGTTGCCAAGTCTGGCGTTAACAAGTGTCTGTATCCGCACGTCTTCGTGCTCTAACAACGCCTTGAATGCTTCATCCGTTTTGGCGAACGCGTATGTTTCTTTACCTGTGGTAGGACTTATCTTGGTTGGCGCAATAACGCCTAGCCCCCCAAGTAATTCGGCAAACTTGGGGTTACTCATCAAATCTTTCTTATCTACACCGGCATCCAGTAACAACTTATCCTTAATATCTTTGGTGTCTTCTAGATGCTGTTCCAGTAGTCCTAAATCTAGATCTAGCATAGGTTCGATAAACATGCGGAGGGTAAGATCTATAATCTTTAACTCTTGACGTGGGAATTTCTTACCCATTACACCAAATAACTTATAGGTAAGTTCCACATCGTTGATACAGTAATCGCCGTATCGACTCAACTCTGCCTCATTGAAATCCAACCGCTGTTTACCTATGGCACTTAAAACTTCGGTGCCTTTATCTCCGAGGTTATACCGTTCGGCCATCGCCTTGAGGCTTCCCCCAGCCTCCACCCCGTGAAGAGCACGACCAATGCACAAAGTGTCAGCCCACACCCTAGGATGAATATCAAATATCCAAGACAATATAGCACCATCAAACATGGTGTTATGAGCCAATACCATAGAGTTTCGCCAATCAAATTCCGTAAAATATTGCTTAAGCTGTTCATGTGTTCCACTCGCCCATTCGGTAGCTCCGTTGTTTACTTTTATAGCTACGCCGATCACTTCAAATCTAGGGTCACGTACGTACGCTTCTGTTGTCATCTTACTCAACGAAAACTCTTTGTCGTAGTATGTCTCGAAATCTACCGTTATGAGATCCATAATTTATCCAGTAACAAGTTATCTGCAAAACCGTTAATTACCAAAGTCCACATTGTCAATAGTGTTAAATTTGGACTTTTTGGACTTTCTAAAAATCAGTAGGGGCCTCGCACCCCTCCGGTGTCAGTTATACTTCCTGTTTAGGCGGGCTTTAACACACTAGAAAGTTCACGCCATCTGAATTATTGTAGGTTGGCAATCTCACCACCGCACGCAAAGTACCCTGCACCATCAACCCAGTTGTCGATATGGTTAGGGTTCTGCTTGATTCTCGCTACCTTGAGCAAGGCCATCATAACTGCTACATCGTGAGCTTTGACGGGTACGCCTAGGTGCACTGACCAGTATTGAGCAATACGTGTAAAGTTATCCTCTGCATCGCCATGATCTGATTGTCTGTCTTTAGTTATGTAGGCTTTCGCTATATCTAACAGGTTGCCTCTCGTTGCCAATGGCTGCGGCGGTATATCGTTATGTTCCTCATAACTTGTTTGTACCTCTGCACTTACTCCGGTAGACGGTACCAATACCGACGTTGCCGCTGCTGTCGATTCCGCTGCAATCTCTGCTTTAGCATCCCTATACTCTGCTGCTTTAACTTGTTTACGTACTAAGTGCGCGTAGCTGGGACTACAATTAGCTTTCTCAGCCACCAAGCGTACACCCCAACTAGGGTATTTTGCCATTATATCAAGTACCTTCCTTCTCTTATTCACATCCTTCTCCTAGAAATCGAACTCATATTGATTAGGGTCATTGGACTTGGCCCCCAGTAGGAACATTACATCCGTCCAGTTATCCTCGTTTATCACGACGGCAACACCACCCACTGCGGCGATGTCATCGAGATTCTTTTGCTGTAAAGCTGTTGGTGTGTTCTTCCCAGCCTTACATTCAATTCCAAAAAACTTACCGTTGTAGCACCCAACAATGTCCGGTACACCGCTCTTACCGTACCCGCCTGTTGCAGGAAAGAAGTAGTAGGCACCGATCAATTTAAGCTGCTCGGTTACCTTGCGTTTCACTTTAGCTTCGGGGGTCATGCGTTCTCCTTGGGAACTGGTATCGAAGTGTTGCAGAAATCAAAAGTGTTGCAGAAATCAAATGTTAGGGAACTCCCTAACAATCTATTCATCTTCTAGTTTTTGCTCGATCAATTTAAACAATCGATCAATGTTGCTGCTGATGTCTTCAAGACTACGTGCCATGTTCTCCACAGCACGCACCACGTTTTCAGTCTGTTCATCGTTCATTGGTAGTCCTCATTGATAAACCCAAAACGTATTCTCGCTGATACGTTTACCTATACCCTCAACAGGCACGGTCGGTGGGTCAGTAGAAGTCATCATCAGTAGGGCAACCTTCTCTTGCATCCACTGCGGCAACTTCTCTAACCCACTATACGTGTCTTCCACATCACTGTCAAGACAATACATTCCAATACATTGCACTCTCACACAGTTTTTTCCATCGTCTACCATGACACGGTACATTGTGTCATACCCACCATCACTGGTTGACATAAAACACTCCGTCGTTCATGCGGATGCCTACACCGTCCACGTACTCATCCAGCTCACACATCATTAACACAGACAACTTACCGGATAAGTGTTCAGGTAACGTATCGGCAGTATATCGTTCTGCTGGTTCGGTAGAGACTTTGTAGTCCCAAGTATTATGCGCGTTCTCAAGGAACGTCACATCAAACATCTGTTGATCGTTAAGCATGTAGGCACGCACAAAGAACATGTGGACTTCGGATGTCTGTAATGCGTACTCATCAACCTCATTCAGGAACGCTGCTACCTTACTACCGAAATCGGCATCAACAAACTGATACCCACTGGCAACTACCGCACGTAGTTCGACTTGCAGTTGATTGTGTTGGGTGACTGCTGTTTGCGCGTTCTCGACTTTCTCTTGGTTCTCACGGTTCGTATCACGCACTTTACGTACAACGGGGTAGGCAAAACAATCGTTCAGCTCTTTGGGTGTGTACGGTCGTAGATGTGACAGCGCATTCTTTATCGCACGCTTGGGGTTGGTACTCATCAGCATGTGGTGTTGGTCGTTATGGCTGCTGTACTTGTCGTTCCTAATGGTGTGAGAATACACCGCGATAGTCTTGTACGTACCTTCTCCCTCAATACGGTAGTCGTTGTATCCAACCCAACCCAGCGCATACAGATCGTTCGGGAGATATACATACAAACTTTGTTCGTTATTACCGCGAGGCGAGAACTTACATGTCGGTAACTTCTTTGCCAGTGCCTCAAGGAACGTAGCGAACGCACCCTCGCCTTCCCTTTTATGGTGGGCAATATAATCATTGATATTGGTCGGCGCTACAGACCCTGTTTCTACCGCTTCTAGTTCTGAAACTAACTTTCTTTTTGCACTCATGTCGTCCTCCTACAGACTTAGTTAACTTGCTAATCCTACTGCTACTCCAACAATCCCATGATTCATTATCACAACCATGTCTTTACAGGTCATGGGTAACGTATCTTCATGGGGGTGTGTTTGCGTACGGTGCTTACTGGTTGCACTCGCTAGGGGAATCGCGTACTTCTCAATGTTCTCATACCACGTACCATTCTCCCAAATGAATAGCGGGAAGTGGTCACCATACGATGTCACGACGTACCGATCACCACGCCACTCTCCGTATAGGTTGTTACCGTGAAACCGCTCACGTTTCTGCACGTACTCTCGCGCTGTTACATTAGTTATCCTTGGTGCCATCTCTCTTCTCCTGTAGTCTGGGATCTCCCCGTTGTTTAATTATGTTAGCCACGGTTACACCGCTCAAACCTACTATCCTGCCGATACGCTTGAAGCTGTACCCTCGGTTGAAATACCGATCAAAGATTGCTTCCTCTAATGCCGCACGCGTAGCGTACTTGCCGCTACTCAGGGGTCTACCCTTCCTCATCGGCTTGGTTGATTGGGGGTGTCGCTCCATTTAGATATCTCCTTTCGTCCTCTTGTGCAGCTATTTCATTTTCTAAAATGTCCCAATTAGATTCGTAGGCAGCATCCCAGTTATCCCAATACCCATTTGCTATATCTTCGTTTGCCATGATGACAGCCATGTGGTTAATGCAGGGTTCGTGATTAAACGGTAAACATAATTGTTCCATTACTACTGCCTCCTATAGTTGGTTTGGGGGTGCCGCTCCCCCATCATATAGATTGTCTCAGTCATACCTTTCCTCATAACTTGTTTATAGGTGTATACGTTGTTGGGGGGTCTGCATCTGCTATATGTCTGCATATATACCCTATACTGCGTAAGTCTTCGTATGCGTCTTCAGCCTCCTCCCCCGCAAGGAAGTGCCGTTCTTCAATGTCCTCCAACTCCTCTCCGATACGAACAAACTTACAGGCGTAGGGAAATTTACGTTCCTGCCAAAAGAGTTCCGCGAGTTCTTCTGCACGCTGTAAGGCTTGCACATCTTCAAAGTCTTCATACCATTTAACGTACTCGCTTTGGTATACCATCAACAAGGAACCGTCCTTCTCATAGCAATCCCAAGCCCGCAACAATACTTCATGGTCTATTACCCGCTGATCCATAGCGTATACAGCCAATACTTCTTTAGCGTGGTCTTTGTTAGGCCATGCCAACGCATAAAACACATCGCTCCGATACCCCATAAGTCACCTCCTCATAACTTGTTTTTGGCAATGTGCACAACCTTGCCGCAGTCGGGCTTGGCTCGTTCAAAGTCGTAGATGGCCCACAGTATGGGACATGTCCACGTACCCCAGTCGAACACGTACCCATCGGTAAACACAATCACAGCTTGCGGGTTGATCTTGTGCTCGGCCATGTACTCGGACACACAACTCACGTCGGTACCACCGCCACCCGCTGGCTTGGTGCTTTGCACTAGGGTATCGGTTTCGGTAAGGTTGTATGTCTCATCGGCACACACCTTGGTATCCCAATACAGTAGTCGGATGCGGTCGGGTCGCACGTTGTCACACACTGACTTGATCTCGGATAGGAACGTAGTCAACTCGCGCTGACCGATAGACGCTGACGTATCAACAGCAACCACCAACTCACCCACACTCTGACTGATACCGCTAGGCATATACACGCCAGTAGATATGAACTTACGATTGGGTCGAGACCATGTTGAAAAGTCGTTACCAGCACACGTTGTACTGATGAACTCACGCAACACATCACGCCAATCAATCTGCGGTTTGAGTAACGCCTCAAGGTCACGGGCACCACCACTGCCTAGCTTACCGGCAACGAGTACACCCTGACGTATTGCTTCCTCAACCTCACGCTCAAGGTCACCCTTCTCTTCCTCGCTCAACTGCTCGGCTTCCTCCCAACCATGATCGTCAAGACTGTTACCCACACCACGGCCATCATCACCCTCGGGTAGCGAGTCATAGATCTTGTGGAATACTTGGGCAGTATCCATGCTACGGTATTGCTCATCGAACAACCCAACCTTGGGCATTTTGATAAACCCCTCGCCATTGTCACCGTCAACCAACTGTACGTTGATAACATAGTCACACGCGGCATTGGCTACCTGTGCATGTTTGTCGTAGAGATGTTTCCACGTAGTCAAGTGCTGGTACATCTTGTGGTAACACTCGTGCAGTATCAGGAATCGCAACTCGGCATCGTTCAACCCATCGACAAACGCTCGGCCATACATCTCGTCACGCCCGTTGGTACACGCGGTTGGGACGGTATCATCTACCGTCCGGTCACCAATCATCAGCACGCTGGATAAACCCACGTACTTGTCATGCGCCATGATAGCCATGACAGCTTTTTGTAACCGCTGTTCGGCGGTCAACGTCTGGTTAAGTGCTAACATATTTCCTCCTCCCCTAGTTCTGATAACAACTTAGTGTGTGACGCATGAAGTACATTCAACTCGCATCTGAGTCGCTCGACCTCCAACCATAAGGCTTGGTCGCCGTGACGTAACCTGCTCCACCACCCCTGCGCTTTCGGCGTTGGTATTGGTTCGGCAGTAACGACAGGCTTGGGCTTAGTCTTAGGCTTGGGCTTAGTCTTAGGCTTAGTGTTAGGGACTTCCCTAACTGGTTCAGTCAAGACAGGCTCGGCAGTAACGATAGGTGTAAACAAGTCTCCCTGCGGTGTAATGCTACGCCTTCTTTTATCGTATAGGGCAGGTGCGATTTCCCCACGTTTACGCAGTCTGTATACATGCACATCGATTGCCTTGGGTGTACGCCCCATCAATGCGCCAATCTCCTCATAAGACTTACCCTCTTCGAGAAGCTGTATCAGGTACGCGTTCAGTTCCGCAGTCCACATAAATTTCTTCCCTATAGGGTCTATAGCTTCTGCGGCACGTAGTGTACTAACCCTACCTGCTACCCCACCCCTAGTACGCCCTAACTTCTTAGCCATATACTCATGACTCTTACCGTTTTGGTGGTACCACAGCAACTCTATGTCTTCTTCCCTAGTCCAAGGCTTGCTCTTGTTTTCTACTCTTGCCATCTTCCCTCCTCCTTACTTGTCTGCTGTAAACAGATAGTTGTTGTCCATCGCCCACTGCGTGAACTTCTTGTTCTGCATGACGATAGCTTGTTTGGCGTACTTCTTACCGCGTACACCGTTAGCGAACACACCCTGCGCTTCCTTGGATAGGCGCAACATGTAGGTCATCCACTGGTCAACCCAATCACGTTCGAGTGTTGATAACACCTTATACACAACCATCATCACAGCGCCCGCACTGGTCGGCACAAGTGCAGATTGAGGGTCTGACTTGATCGAGTCGATGGATGGTAACTGATCGGCTAGTCTGGCAAATGCCATAAGGTCACCTGCGGCTGACCCACCGATGGTGCCAATGAGTAAAGACGTTAATGTCTTGTCGTTGAACTGATCGCGGACTTTCATCCAATCACTGGCCGCTTCGAGCGAACGCGGAGTCACAAACGCCGTACGGGTAGACCGTGGATGGAATATGTAGTCGTTGTCCTCGGGATCTTGCACATCGCGGAAGTCGGCAAACGCTTTGTCGTTGTTGCGGCACCACCCCAGCACTGTCGGGTCAATGTCGTTGTTGACACCCCACTCGATCCATTGTTCCCATGTCGGCTTGGTAGACTCGATCACCGTCAAGCGATTGAGTGCATGTGCGGGTAACATGTCACCGACACCCTCAGCACCTAGGTTAGTTGTGGCAAACACAATACTGTCAGGATGCAGGGTATAGCTACCGATCTTACGTTCGAGCATCATGCGTAGCAGCGAGAGCTTGACCGCTGGATTCGCTTTACCGAACTCGTCAATCATTAGGATGATCGGCTTGTCATGGTGTGCACCCAACTCCTCGTTGGTCAGGTATCGCACGAACCCGCTACCGTCATCCATGTGCATGATGTCAGGGATCGTCACGTCGCCCAGATCCTTAGTGGTCGTGTCGAAGTAACACGGGATGTGCTTGGGTTTCTCTACTGATAGCATGTTAAGTAGAGATGTCTTACCCGTACCCATGTGACCTTGCACAAGTATGGTACGCTGATGACCACCAGCAATGATTGCTTGGGCGATCTCGTCTAGGTTTACCGCATACAGATTGGCTGATGTTGCCATGTTATGTCCTCCTTCATTGGACTGGTTGTTGTGTTAGGGAAATCCCTAACAAGTTACTGCTAAACACACTACCGCTTATTCCTATGCACTCGGTTGTACTTGGCGTACGTCCGCGTATCAACGTGCTTGAAATAGTGCATCGTCTCGCTCGAATACATATACATATAGTGCCACTTTGCTTCCTCATCCATCCCGTTGCGGATGGCATCCTCGAACGCATCGCGTGGGTGCAACACCACACGCCCATGCTTGAACCACAACCGCTCTTCTGCTTCGCTGTATCTCATCTCAGTTCTCCTCCCCTAATGGTTTCGATGTATACACGGCATACTTCACTGCCCACTTAGCGAACAACTCGGACTTGAGCATCGTACTCTGCGTTTCTTTCGGTAACGCACGGAACGCTCTACCGAACTCACCATAGCCAGCAAAAAGACGGTCGCGCTCGTTTGATAACGCCCGTACTGGTGGGTGTGCCTTGATATACTCTTCAACTACTAATTCTTCAAAAATCATCTCACTCTCCCTATAGCTGTGTTTTACAAGTCAATGGTGGGTAGGTTACTGATAACGTCTGCTACCACCGCTTTGGTTTCGGCACGGAGGTGCTTGTCCTCACGTAACGCCTCGGGCGATAACGGCATCTTACCCAGACCACGGAACTGATCTTCAAGTTTGGTGCGTATCGCTTCCATCTGAGTGTCACCAGTCAGGTTGCACGCTTTGAGCATGTCAATCATGTCGAGCACACCGTCGAACGTGCTAGTGGCTAGTCGTTTTTGTTTTGGCTTACCGTCCTTACGCTTATCCGTACTGTCATCGTCGAGACTATGGTGCAGTCGCTCAAGGTAGGTGCGAGTACGGTTGAACACGTCCTCCATTGCTTTGGTGATCTGCAATTCGTAATGTTCCTGATATTGTGTTTTCAGGATAGCAGCTTGCTCGTTGCCCATGTCAACCCGAAAGTCACCAGCCTCGGGTACAGGTGAATAGGTCACAGCAAACCGGAACTTTTTGTCCAGATCATGCACTGACATATAGTCGGCATCGTTGAACAACGTGCCTAACTTAGCGCGAGACTGGATAATCTCCCAGTCGTAAACATCTATGAACGCTTGCACCAATCGGTCGAACTCTTGCTCGAAAGCAGACATTTGGTTTTGGTAATCGAAGAACATCGCAGTCGGTATCAAACGCTGCCCCAGATCTGACCACGGCATGGTCAGTGCATAGTGCTGGTTGCGTACGTTACCCACGAACTTCTGGATAGCATCTAACTCGGCACAGTCACCAAGTAATTTCTTACTGACATTTGCTGTACCCGATGCCGCGTTGTTTTGCATGGTGATCTGCGCTGATGCGCTTTTGTCTTTCTTGCGTCCTGTCCAGACTGACGCGTTGAACTCGACGATCATGGCACTCGATTGTATTGATGGTGCCGATACCTCGGGCGTTACTGTTAAGATGTTCTGTGTATTCATTATCATATCCTCATAAGTTGTTAGTGTTAGGGATCTCCCTAACAAGTTTTGGTGAAACATGAGAAAGGAACCCCAATCTCATTAAACTATTATACCCTAAATGGAACGTAATGTCAAGTGATGTCGTATGATGGCGTAATGTGGAAACCGCTGTAATGTCTCGTAATGTCTCGGAATGTTCTGTTGAGGGTGGTTGCAAGTTACTGAAAATAAACAAATGTTCCGATTGTTCCTGTTTTCATGGAATTACTACCTATTTCCCTTGGGGGAAGGGAAGGCAGGGTAAAGACGAACAAAACCTTCCCTTAATTTACCTTTGGGTAGTAATTCTATAGAGTAGCGAACAATACAATATATATATATATATATAGGGAATACATTCAACTAAACATACAATACTTTCCTTTATATTCCATCGCCATCCACTATTCAAATGTTCGTTTCACTACCGAACATTGTAGGAACATTAGGGGAACATTATGGAACATTACAAGCGACCCTGCCGAACAATGTTAGGGATCTCCCTAACACGCTAACGTGCCCTTCCCACAGTGCCGCGCACCGCTACGCTAGGAACTGGTATCATCGCAGTAACACGTTTGACGCAACGCTACTCTAGGAACTGGTATCAATCCCGCCGAAGCGGGATTAGGGTTTGGCCCCCGAAGGGGCCGTGGGTTTAGCCTTCGATGATGGCTCGGAGATCTTCATCTGACCCGATGAGCGACATGGTATGAGCAACCGATTTGATAAGCTGCGCTGGATCATACTCGGGTGTCTCATCCTTCCGCGCTGTATTGGCGATAGTCTTGAGAGCCGCGATGATTTTCTCGGCGCTGGTCTTGGCCTCTTTTTGCTCTGGCTCGATCTCACCTGCCGCTAGGGCGCGAGTCTTGAGCTGGCCTTTGAGATCCTTGAGCCGCGAGCTGATCTGTTGGGTGACGTATCGCTTGCGTGCCTTGTCCTCATCTGACAGCGCCTTGACATCCACTAGGAATAACGCGGTATCGCTTTGAGAAAACCCCGCCAGAATCGCCGCCTTGGTTTTGGCGAAGCCGTCCTCAGTCGCGGTGCTCTCGGCGCTGTCCTTACCAGCGGGTGAGATGCAATCGGTATACCGCATGCCTGCCGCGAATAGCGCATCTATATGCTCGCCGCGCTTCTTTTCGCCCTCGGTTGTTGCTGCTGAATAGGCCTGTACTGATTTGAGTAGTTTTGTGTTCATAGTTTTATAGCTCCAGTGTTTAGCGGCTCGCGGAATTGCTTGCCTGCTGGTAACGTATTATCCACATCTGGCCGATAATGTCAACAAATGGCCGATAATGGTAGATTGTGGAATGTTAGGGACATCCCTAACAATGGATCTAGCCGCGACCCTACCTACCCCCGACCCCCCTTTGCTGCTATGGGACTCCACACATCTCTTAGTATTACTAATTCACTCAAATAACGACGTGTTTTTATGTTTGGTACCCCCCTAACATGTTCCTGCTAGACCCCTACCCCCCTTACATAGGAAACACCCCCGGTAGGAGTCCCAACTTAATGTTGCAAAAAATTATTTTTCATGTACATTTGCGGTAACGGTTAACAACCTGCGTACATTTATGACCATAGTGCTCAATTCAGAAGTGGGCGTACCCTTATCTGTAGACATGACGTATTCAGATCTGCGCCAACGTGCCGAAGCTGCATGCAATACCGCGTTACTACTTGCGGATAACGGGTTAGATATAACGCCCAACAACGAAGACCGCGATGTAGCAGCGGGTATAGCCGTAGAATACGCTGAAAACCCGGTAAAAACGTCGAAGAAAGTGTCTAATGCTCGCGTAGCCAAGATGACCCCTGCGTCATTGATCTTGACAAACAACATCCTGCAAGAGTTTGGGCAATCTGTTGCCGAAAGTGCCACCCAGATACGACACCTAGTTACCAACAAGCTCCTACTTGAGTCAGAGAACCCAGACCCACGGGTAAGAATCCGTGCATTGGAGTTGTTAGGCAAAATATCTGACGTTAGTTTGTTTGCAGAGAAGTCTGAAGTGACAATAACGCACCAATCTACCGACGATTTGCGGGCAAAACTGCGCCAAAAGCTAGAAAAATTAGTAAATCCACCCGAAGAACTGGATGCACCCGTAGTTTTGGATGGGGAAGTCATCGATGTGGACGAGGTGTTAGGGTTTAAGTCAGAAAAAACGGTAGAAGACGCGGAGTACGACGATGAGTGAGGTTGCACTAGACTTCACTGAAGAAGAAATCCAAGTCATGTTGGATAATCTTGACGAATACACCCCTGATGAGGTGGTGGAGATAGATAAACTTGTTGATGAGTTAGACGCTCGTAAGAGAAACAAGTTAGCGTACGACGATCTAATAGAGTTTTGTAAGGCGATGCAGCCTGACTACATTGTAGGAAAGCATCATCGCATTCTCGCAGATATGCTCATGGCGATTGAGCAAGGGGATAAAGACCGTATCTGCGTAAATATTCCGCCCCGCCACGGAAAATCACAATTAGTGTCCATATTCTTCCCGGCGTGGTTCTTGGGGCGGAACCCCAATAAAAAGGTCATGATGGTGTCACATACCACCGATCTGGCCGTCGATTTTGGCCGAAAAGTCCGTAACTTGATTGCGATAGAAGCGTACAAAGCCATATTCCCTACGGTTAACTTAGCCGCAGATTCTAAGTCTGCTGGACGATGGAACACCAGTGTAGGGGGAGAGTACTATGCCTGTGGTGTCGGCTCTGCGTTGGCTGGACGAGGTGCTGACCTGCTTCTAGTGGATGATCCGCACTCTGAGCAGGATGTGATTAACGGTAACTTCTCGGTGTTTGAGAAAGCCTACGAGTGGTATACGTTCGGTGCACGGACACGTTTGATGCCGGGGGGACGGGTGGCGATCATTCAAACCCGATGGCACATGGATGACCTGACAGGACGTGTAGTTAGGGATATGGCCCAGAATGAGCGGGCTGATGAGTTCGAGGTGATTGAGTTCCCCGCCATATTGGACACGACGGACAAACAAACGGGTGCTTCAGTACAGAAACCATTATGGCCTGAGTTCTTTGATCTAGAGGCACTGCTGCGAACTAAAGCGTCAATGCCAGTGTTCCAGTGGAATGCTCAGTATCAGCAGGAACCGACAGCGGAAGAGGCTGCGCTTATTAAGCGGGAGTGGTGGCAGCATTGGGAACAAGAAGACCCACCCAACTGTGAATATATTATCATGTCGCTTGATGCTGCGGCAGAGAAGCATAACCGTGCTGACTTTACGGCATTAACGACGTGGGGTGTTTTCTTTAACGAAAATGAAGATGCCTACCACATCATATTACTTAACAGCATTAAAAAGCGATTAGAGTTCCCCGAGCTTAAAGAGTTGGCGATGGAAGAGTATGCAGACTGGGAACCAGACTCGTTTATTGTAGAGAAAAAAAGTTCTGGCGTAGCGTTGTATCAGGAGATGCGACGTATGGGATTACCAGTACAAGAATATACGCCACACAGAGGGTCTGGTGATAAACTAGCGCGTTTAAATTCTGTTGCTGATATTGTAGCATCAGGTCTTGTATGGATACCTACAACACGATGGGCGGAAGAAGTAGTTGAAGAGATTGCTGGATTTCCGTTTATGAGCCATGATGACTTGGTGGATTCGACTGTTATGGCATTGATGCGTTTTAGACAAGGTGGATTCATACGCTTACCAACTGACGAACCTGACGAGATTCGTTACTTCAAACAACGACGCGGCGGGTACTACTAAGAGTATAAATTATGGCTATTGAAAAAGGGTTATATGCAGCACCAGAAGGTATGGACGACCTGCTTGAAGGTGAGATGATGGATGATGATCTTGAAGGCGGTGCACTAGAGATAGAGATTGTTGACCCAGAACGTGTGACGTTATCTGACGGTAGTATGGAGATCACATTAATCCCCGATGCAGATGAAGCAGATTTAATGTCGTTCGATGCTAACCTTGCAGAAGCCTTAGACGATAGCGAGTTACAAGAACTTGCACAGGATTTAATTGGGCTTATCGATGCTGATACCGATAGCCGAAAAGATTGGGCTGATACGTTTGTCAAAGGACTAGACGTATTAGGGTTCAAGTACGAAGAGCGTACAGATCCGTGGGACGGTGCCTGCGGGGTTTACTCTACTGTACTGGCCGAAGCCGCTATACGTTTCCAAGCGGAAACAATGAGTGAGACTTTCCCAGCCGCTGGCCCTGTTCGTGTAAAGATATTAGGCGAAGAGACACCAGACAAAGCCGAAGCCGCTGATAGGGTAAAAGCGGATATGAACTATGAGCTGACCGAGCGTATGGTGGAGTATCGGCCAGAGCACGAACGCCTGCTATATAGCCTAGGATTGGCTGGTTCGGCATTTAAGAAAGTGTATTACGATCCGAGTTTAGGGCGTCAGGTAGCCATATACATCCCTGCGGAAGACGTGATTGTACCTTACGGTGCGTCCCATATTGAGACTGCTGAACGTGTTACGCACGTCATGCGGAAGACCAAGAACGAGTTGAAGAAGCTACAAGCGATGGGGTTCTACCGTGAGGTAGACCTCGGTGATCCACAGCCGTTCCATACAGATATTGAGAAGCGAAAGGCTGAAGAAGGTGGGTACTCTATCACCGACGATGACCGGTACGCTGTGTACGAGGTGCATGCAGATCTTGTTATTGATGGGATTGACGAGGATGAGGAAGAGATTGCAAAGCCCTATGTTGTTACCATTGAACGAGGTACGGGTAACGTCCTAGCGATACGTCGTAACTGGAGTGAAGAAGATCCGCTGATGTTGAAGCGTCAGCACTTTGTGCATTATGTATATGTGCCGGGGTTTGGGTTTTACGGTCTTGGTTTGATCCACATTATCGGTGGGTACGCCCGTGCGGGTACTTCACTGATCCGTCAGTTAGTTGATGCTGGTACGCTGTCTAACTTACCCGGAGGGTTGAAATCCCGTGGTCTGAGGATCAAAGGTGATGACTCGCCCATTGAGCCGGGTGAATGGAAAGACGTGGATGTACCGTCTGGAAGCATTCGTGACAATATCATGCCGCTTCCGTACAAGGAGCCAAGCCAAACTCTATTAGCCCTGTTGAACCAGATTACCACTGAAGGCCGTCGGTTAGGTGCGATCAGTGATATGAACATATCTGACATGTCGGCTAACGCTCCGGTAGGAACGACGCTGGCGTTGTTAGAACGTACGCTTAAGCCTATGGCTGCGGTACAGGCCCGTGTTCACTACGCGATGAAGCAAGAGTTCAAGATGCTCAAAGCGTTGATGGCAGAGTATGCGCCCACTGAGTACGACTATATCCCCATGCGGGGTGAGGTCAGTGCGAGGGTAGCGGACTACATGATGGTGGATGTGATCCCTGTCAGTGATCCTAACTCGTCAACGATGGCCCAGCGGGTTGTACAGTACCAAGCGGTATTACAGATGGCGCAGAGCGCCCCGCAAATCTACGACCTACCACAGCTACACAGGCAGATGATCGAGGTATTAGGAGTTAAAAATGCAGATAAACTTGTCCCGACTCAGGACGACCTTAAACCGACTGATCCGGTTAGTGAGAATATGGATGCACTCGTTGGCAAACCGGTTAAAGCGTTTATATACCAAGACCACCAAGCGCACATAGCGACTCACCAGTCGTTTATGCAAGACCCTATGGTAGCCCAAATGATAGGTCAAAATCCGCAGGGGCAGGCTATTATGGCCGCTCTGCAAGCGCACTTAGCGCAACACCTAGGGTTCCAGTATCGGACGCAAATAGAAGAACAACTGGGTGCAGCGTTACCACCACCCAACGAAGAGTTGCCTGAAGAGATCGAAGTAACCCTTGCACAGCTTATGGCGAAGGCAGGTACACAACTCAGTCAGGCAAACCAACAGAAACAGGCACAAGCACAGGCTCAACAACAAGCGCAAGATCCCATATTCCAGCTACAGCAACGCGAAGTGGCGATCAAAGAACAAGAAGTACAGCGTAAGGCCCAGAAAGATGCCGCAGAAATCCAGCTTCGTATGGCTGAACAAGAGCGCATAGCGCAAAAAGATGCACTTGATTCTGCTATTGACACTAAGAAGTTAGGGTTAGATGAGAAAGAACTAGAACTGGAAGCTCAAAAAGAAGGGTTGAAGCTCGCTAAATCGACTACTGAATCGCAAGATAAACTTAGTCTAGATTTGCTTCGGCTTATCGAACAACAAAATAAGGGTCAATAATGGCTAAAACCGTCTTAGACGTGCTTAAAGATAAATTCGAGGAAGATAAATCCTCTGCACTACAGTTTCTTGGTAATGGGGGAGCAAAAGACTTTGCCCAATACAAGGAGGTTACAGGTATGGTTCGGGGTCTCGAAACCTGTATCGGATACGTAGAAGACCTCTCGCGCAATATGGAAGAATACGATGAGTGAAGCAATAAAAACGTTAGCCCCTGAAGACATGCTAACGCAAGAAGAGATAGAGGCGCAGCTACCTAAACCCGTAGGTTATAGGGTGTTGGTCGCGTTACCACAAGTTGAAGAGACGTTCGGGGATACCGGACTGCTTAAATCTTCAAACACAATAAGCCAAGAACACATTATGTCGATAATCGGTTTGGTGTTGGATATGGGCGAGCAAGCCTATTCTGACGAGGATCGGTTCCCGACAGGCCCGTGGTGTAAGCCGGGGGATTATGTGATGTTCCGTATGAATACGGGCACTCGGTTTAAAGTTGGTGGGGTTGAATATCGTTTAATGAATGATGATTCTATCGAGGCTATTGTGGCCGACCCCCGTGGTATCACACGCGCATAGGAGGTAACCATGCCATTTCAAAAAGTAGAATTTAGTTTCCCCCACGAAGACGAAGAAACTAGCACGGACATCGAAATTGAAGATTCAAGTGCTACCGAAATCGATTTGTCGGGTAAACCACAAACTGAACCTGAACCCGTAGTTGAGGAAGCGGTAGAAGATGATCTCGAAGTCGAAATTGTTGATGACACACCAAAAGCTGACCGAAACCGTAAGCCTGCTGAACCACCAGCGGAAGTTACTGACGAGGAGCTTGCAGAGTACTCTGATAAAGTACAAAACCGAATCCGTCATTTTAGTAAAGGTTATCATGATGAACGTAGGGCTAAAGAAGCAGCGTTACGTGAACGTCAAGAGCTGGAACGATTGGCTCAACAACTGGTTGAAGAAAACAAAAAACTTAAAGGTACTGTTAGTCAGAATCAGGAAGCTTTATTAGAACAAGCTAAACGTACCGCTGCTGGTGAGATGATTCTTGCTAAACGTGCTTACAAACAGGCGTATGAAGCAGGTGATGCTGATAAGTTGGTAGAAGCACAAGAGAAACTAACTAACGCTAAAATAAAGGCTGACCGTTTAGATAACTTACGTGCCGAACCTTTACAACCAGTGGAAACTGAGGTACAAACACAACGAATAGAAGAACAATCCGCCCCAGCACCTATTGTTGATGACCGGGCTAACGATTGGGCAGCGTCCAATACGTGGTTCGGACAAGACGACGAAATGACAAGTTTTGCGCTGGGGTTGCATAATAAACTTGTCAAAGAGGGTGTTAACCCTCAAACTGAAGAATACTACGAGAAAATTGATTCTCGTATGCGACAAGTATTCCCCGATAATTTCGAGGATGTTGGTGAAATAGAGGCCGAAAAGCCTAAGCGAAAAGCAAATGTGGTTGCACCCGCAACGCGGAGCACAGCCCCTAAGAAAATTAGGTTAACGCAAACACAAGTTGCCGTCGCTAAACGGTTAGGTCTTACACCAGAACAATACGCCAAACAGGTTGCTATAGACATGAGGAAACAATAATGGCTCAAAATAGACTAGATAGAGAGCAAACTACCCGCGAAAAGACTACTCGTAGACAGGCATGGAAGAGGCCAGAAGTTTTACCTTCACCTACCCCTGAAGACGGGTACGAGTTTAAATGGGTACGTGTAAGCACTCAAGGGCAAGTTGATGCCACTAACGTTTCTTCTAAGCTCCGTGAAGGTTGGGAGCCTGTCAGAGCAGAAGATCACCCAGAAATTACAATGGTCACCGTGGAAAACGAGCGATTCAAAGATAACGTTGTAATTGGTGGTTTGATGTTATGTAAAGCTCCTTCAGAATTATCGCAGGAACGAAACGCGCATTATGAACAACAAAATGATGCTCAGATTCATTCAGTGGATAATAACCTCATGCGAGAGAACGACCCGCGTATGCCGCTATTTAACGAGCGGAAGACAAAGGTTACTTTTGGTAAAGGAACATAAACTTTAATTTGAGGAGTCTCTAATGGCTTATCCAACTGTATCAGCCCCTTACGGGCTGAAGCCGGTCAACTTGGTCGGTGGAAGGGTATTTGCTGGTGCTACTCGACTGTTCCCCATTGCTTCTGGCTATGCAGCAAACATCTTCAACGGTGATGTTGTAAAGCTAATCAATGACGGTACTATCGAAAAAGACACTGGTACTGCTACGGCCACCCCCGTTGGCGTTTTCGTTGGCTGTTCTTACACAAGCCCTGCGCTTGGGTATCAATTGTTCAGTCAGTACTATCCCACTGGCACCGTTGCTAGTGATATCGTTGCCTACGTTGTAGACGATCCCGACGCGTTGTTCAAGGTCGCAGTAACCGCTGCTGGCACTGCAAACATCGCTTCAGTAGGTCGAACTGCTGTAGGTAATAACTCTGTGCTCATCCAGACCGCTGGAAGTACTGCTACTGGGGATTCTAAAATCTCTATCAGCTCTACTACAGCTACCACTGCTACGCAGCCTATCCGAATCATTGACGTTGTGCCCGAAACGGCTACTGGCGCTGATGCCTTCGTAGAGGTTATCGTGAAGTGGAACTGGGGTATGCACCAGTATCAAAACGCAACTGGCGTATAAGGAGTAGTATAACATGGCAATTTCACGCGCCCAATTACTGAAAGAACTCCTCCCCGGTCTGAACGCTCTATTTGGTTTAGAGTATGCGAAGTACGGTGAAGAGACGAAGGAGATTTTTGAAACAGAATCTTCTGATCGCTCTTTTGAGGAAGAAACTAAACTGTCCGGCTTCTCTGCCGCACCCGTCAAAAACGAAGGTTCTGCCATCGAATATGACAATGCACAGGAAGCATGGAGTGCACGCTACACGCACGAGACGATTGCGATGGGCTTCAGTATTACTGAAGAAGCTATCGAAGATAACTTGTATGACTCACTGTCTGCTCGTTATACCAAGGCTCTCGCCCGTGCTATGGCATACACCAAGCAAGTTAAAGGTGCTACCATCTTGAACAACGCTTTTGCTGCTGGAACCACTTACGGTGACGGCCAAACGCTTTGCTCAACGGCACACCCACTTGTATCTGGTGGCACTAACTCAAACCGTCCCGCTGTAGCGGCTGATCTTAACGAAACTTCTTTGGAAGCGGCTGTTATTCAGATTGCTGGTTGGACTGATGAGCGAAGCCTGTTGATCGCTGCGAAGCCTCGCAAGCTGATTATCCCACCCAACCTCCAGTTCGTAGCAACTCGTTTGTTAGAAACTGAAGGACGTGTTGGTACTGCGGATAACGATATCAACGCACTCCGTAACAACGGCTCTATCCCTGAAGGATACGCAGTTAACCACTATCTGACTGACCCAGATGCGTGGTTCTTAATGACTGACGTACCTAACGGTTTGAAGCACTTTGTCCGTACTCCGATGTCAACGTCTATGGATGCTGATTTCGATACTGGCAACTCGCGCTACAAAGCTAGAGAGCGATATTCCTTTGGGGTTTCTGACCCACTCGGAATCTTTGGTTCTCCCGGCGCATAAACGCGGGTACATAAGAGGGGGCACATGTTGCCCCTTTCTTTTTTCTGTAGTATAAAGTAAGTCCTGACTGCGAAAGCAGACTTAACCCAAGACAGGAGATTACAATGGGTACCACAACTTTTTCTGGCCCAATCCGGGCTGGTAACATCCGCAACACTGTAGGAACTACGTTAGGTAGTGATGTAGCCAACGTTGGCTATGTTGTCATGATGCAGACGCACACAATGGATCTTTCCGGTGGCGCTATTGCAGCAGGATCAACTGACATGGTTATTCCTGCAAACTCTAAAATTATCGACGTAGTTGTAGATTTAGCTACAGCAGCTAACGCTACTACCAACATTAGTGTTGGTGATACTGTTGGTGGAGCGACTACTATTCTGAACACCCTTGCAAGCGGTACAACTGCTGGCCTAAAGACTGTTACTACTCAAGGTGGTGGCACGAACGCATGGGCAAACACTGGTACGGCTGATCTTAAATTGACGGTTACTAACAGTGCAGCAACCACCGCTGGGGAAGCAGTTATCACGATTCTGTACGCACAAGCCTACAACACTGCGGTACAGCCATAGGGAGTAGGTAATGTCTAGTTCTGATATCCAATCAAAACGGATTACAGGAACCGGATCATTAGGTGTTGGCCCTGCGCGTATTACGCAGATTCAAGTCCTGACTACTACTGGTTCTCCTCGTATTACTGTCACTGATGGTAACGGTGGGAATACAGTGTTAGATCTAGACTTCAGTGCAAGTTCTACGCATTCGGTCAATATCCCCGATGATGGTATCCGATGTCCTGATGACGTTTACGTTTCGACCTTTACTGCTTGTACAGCAGCGACTGTTTTCTATAGGTAACGCAGATGCGTGCCTACTACAAAGCGGGTGGTCAAATAAATAAGAAAGGTATGGCTTGTAATAAGCCCCGCCGAACTCCTAACCACCCTAAAAAATCGCATGTTGTAAAGGCATGCGAGGGTGGTAAAGAGAAAATTATTAGGTTTGGAGAACAAGGTGCTAGTACTGCGGGTAAACCTAAAAAGGGTGAATCTGCACGTATGAAGGCGAAACGCAAGTCTTTTAAATCCAGACATGGTAGAAACATTGCTAAAGGCAAGAGTTCTGCTGCGTATTGGGCTGATAAGGTGAAGTGGTAATGCCTGCTAAATCTAGAAAACAACAGCGGTTTATGGCGGCGGTAGCTAACAACCCTAAATTCGCTAAAAAAGTAGGTGTCCCAAAAAATGTTGGAAAGAAATTCATGAAGATGAAGAAGTATAAATCTGGTGGTTTTCCTGACCTAACTGGCGACGGTAAGGTTACGCAAGCCGACATTTTAAAGGGTCGTGGAGTAAAAAAACTAAACGAAGGTGGTGTAACGAACATGAAGAAGCAAGGATATAACGCTCGCCTAGATGATTCTATGGGCGCTAAAAACGGTAAGAAAAAACAATCCATGAAATCTCGTCGTGATGAGAGTGAAGGCATGGAGAAGTCAATGGGCGGACGTAAGTTTGCTGGTGACAAGGCCATGAAATTTCAAGCTGGTGGGCGTATGCCTGTTGGTATGGCTAACCCACGCGCTGGTGTTATGGGCGGTGAAATGCTCATGAGTGCTCCCGATGCAGGTATGCCTAGGACTGGTTCTATGGGGCCACAACGCATTAGTGAACCTACTTCTGAGCAAAGACGCCAAGCAGCCGCTAGAGCTAGACGCAGAGCAGCAGGTGGTGCTGGTCGCAGAGGCGGTGGTGGTAGAAAAGCTGGCGGTAAAATCTACAAGTCTGGTGGAAAAGTCCGTGGAGCGGGTTGTGCTACCAAAGGCGTTCGTAAAGCCAAAATGGTAAGTATGAAAGGTAGCTAATGCGCTGTTACTACAAAAAAGGCGGTTCGGTTAAAGACGCGTGTTATAACAAGGTTAAGTCACGTTATAAGGTCTTTCCGTCCGCCTACGCTTCAGGCGCTATTGCGAAATGCCGCAAGAAAGGCGCTAAAAACTGGGGTAATAAGAGTGGCCGTTAGAAAGACCGCAAAGGGTGCAGCCCTAAAACGTTGGTTTAAAGAAGACTGGAAGGACGTTCGTACCGGTAAAGACTGTGGACGAACCAAGGGTGAAAAGCGTGGTACACCGTATTGTAGACCTACAAAGCGGGTATCTGCCAAGACACCTAAAACGTCTTCTGAAATGACCAAAGCGGAGAAGACCAAACGGATAGCCCAGAAGAAGAAACTGGGTCAACCAGCGGGTAAACCGAAGCGTGTAACACCGCTACGTAGGAAGAAACGAAGTGGCTAAAGGTGTAAAACATTACTTCAAAGATGGTGCAGAACATAAAGGTGGAATGCACAAACACCCTGATGGTACGTTGATGACAGGCAAAAACATGTCTAGAACATCGAAAAAACTGTATCACTACGGGGATTTATCCAAGAAGGCTAAAGAAAAAGCTAGAAACGGCTGGAAAAAATAATGGCTACATCAGGCACAACAGCATTTAATATGCCGTTCACAGACATCGCTGAAGAGGCGTGGGAACGCGCTGGGCGGGAGCTACGGTCTGGGTATGACCTACAGACTGCACGTCGTTCTATGAATCTGATGACGATTGAGTGGCAAAACCGCGGCATTAATATGTGGACTATCGAGCAGGGATCACTGGATCTTGTGCAAGGACAGTCTACATACGCTTTACCGGACGACACCATTGACCTACTGGAGCACTCTATTCGGACGGGTGCGAACAATCAGACTACGCAATCTGACCTAACATTGAGTCGGATTAGTATCAGTACGTACTCGTCAATACCCAACAAAATAACACAGGCTCGTCCTATACAAGTCGTCGTGCACAGGGACAGTGGGCAAACTTACCCGACAGGTCTTACGTTAGCTGCTACCGCATCCAGCACAGATACGACAATCACGCTAAGTGGGGTGGCTGGTCTACCTCCTGCGGGGTTTATCAAGTTAGAGAACGAGATTATTAACTACAGTTACATTACCGGTAACGTGTTACAGAACTGCTTTAGAGGCCAGCAGGGCACCACAGCAGCGACGCATACCGTGGGTGGTACCGCTATACCAGCGTACTGGGAACAAGTCCCCTCGGTAACTGTATGGCCCGTCCCGGACAATGTTGAGAGTTACAAGATAATTTATTGGCGTATGCGGCGTGTACAAGACGCAGGTAACGGTATCGAGACAGCCGACATGAATTTTAGGTTTTTTCCGTGTTTAGTAGCGGGTCTGGCCTACCATATTGCTATGAAAGTTCCTGAGTTTATGGAAAGAGTACCTATGCTTAAAGCAGCGTACGAAGAACAGTTTGAACTTGCGGCAGGAGAAGACAGAGAAAAAGCCCCGATCAGGTTTGTACCTCGCGCAGGTAGGATCTAACAATGGGTACGCGGTTTGCTTCTGATAAGAAAGCCATCGCCATGTGCGATGTGTGTGGGTTCCAGTACAAACTAAAAGAGTTAAAAAGTTTAATTGTTAAGGACAGAGATACGCAGATAAAAGCGTGCCCCGAATGTTGGAATCCGGGTCAACCACAGCTTAAACTAGGTGAGTTTCCGGTCAGTGATCCACAGGCAATACGAAATCCTAGACCAGATAGAAGTTTAGGTACGTCAGGAGTTTATAGTAGTAGAGATATACAATGGGGTTGGAACCCTGTAGGTGGCGGAAATGATCCGTTTGGTCTAACCCCTAACGACTTAGTGGCTACTGGATCAGTAGGTACAGTTACAATAACGATTACATAGGAGTAGTACGATGTATAACCCTAAAAACGTTTTTGGCATGGATGAAGTAAAAGTACATAAAGACAAAGGTGTTAAGTCTTATGGCCCCAAGCCAAGCATGAAAGGCGTTAAAACGTCCGGTGTTAAGATGCGCGGTGCTGGCGCTGCGACTAAAGGTTTCATGTGTCGAGGGCCGATGGCTTAAACCATGAACTACACGCAGCTTAAAGCAGATATTCAGGACATTTGTGAAACAACTTTTACAGATGACCAACTCGCTTTGTTCACTGAACAGTCGGAACAGAAGATCTACAATACTGTACAGATACCTGCGTTACGTAAAAACGTTACTGGTTCGTTGACCACAGATAATAAATACCTAGACACACCGGCTGATTTTTTATGGTCGTATTCGTTAGCCGTAATTGATGGTAGTGGTAACTATTCGTACTTGATTAACAAAGACGTTAACTTCATACGCGAAGCATACCCTAACGCCACTTCTACTGGTTTACCGGTGCATTACGCTTACTTTAACGACGATGCGTTTATTGTTGGGCCAACACCGGATAGTGGGTACTCGGTAGAGCTGCATTATGGGTATTACCCTGAATCTATCGTTACCGCAGGCACTACGTGGTTAGGTGATGAGTTTGACAGTGCATTATTGAATGGTGCGTTAGTTGAAGCAATACGGTTTATGAAAGGTGAACCTGATCTTGTAGCTCTGTATGAGCGGTTATTTTTACAGGCTCTTGGCCTACTCAAGAATCTTGGGGATGGCAAACTGCGCGAAGACGCATTCCGTTCAGGACAATTACGGGTTCCAGTAACTTAAGGAGTGTAACATGGCAATTACACAGGCAATGTGTACTTCGTTCAAGCAAGCATTACTTGACGGAGAAATGGATTTTAGTAGTGACACAGCGCAGTCTTATAAGATCGCGTTATATACGTCTAGCGCGTCGTTGGACGCTGCTACTACTGCGTACACTACAAGCAACGAAGTCACGGGCACAGGGTATACTGCGGGGGGTAACACGCTGTCTATCTCTACCAACCCTACTACTGGGGGTACTACGGCGTTTCTTAGTTTTAATACAACTACGTGGACTACGGCGACAATTACCGCTGCTGGGGCTTTAATTTACCAAGCAGGTGGGTCTACCCCTGCGGTTGCGGTACTTGATTTTGGTGGTGATAAAGGATCTTCCGCAGGTGATTTTCAGATTACTTTCCCGACAGCGGATGCTACTAACGCCATTATCAGGATTGCTTAGGCATAACTAATGCCATCTTCGACGACATACGAAGGCTGGGGACGCGCTAGTTGGGGGCAAGGTTCTTGGGGAACCCCCCTTATCATTGTCAATGTTGATGGTGTCCAAGCAACCGGAGCAATAGGTAATGTAAGTGTCACTGCCGATGCGATAGTAGCTGTTACAGGAGTTGCTGGCACAGGCAATATAGGTACAGTATCGGTAAGCGGGGATGCAAATGTAACCCCGTCAGGGCTAGAAGCCACAGGTGCTATAGGTAATGTAACTGTATCGGCTGACGCTATTGTTGCAGTCACAGGAGTAGCAGGAACCACAGCTCTAGGGACAGTAACAGTATCAGGGGATGCAAATGTAACCCCAGCAGGGTTAGAAGCCTCTGGTGCTATAGGTACGGTATCGGTAAATGCTGATGCCATAGTCGCCGTAACGGGTGTAGCTGGAACTGTAGAAACAGGTTCTGTAACGGTAGGGGGTGATGCAAACGTAGCCCTAACTGGTGTTCAAGGGACTACAGCTCTTGGTACAGTAACGGTAGACCTAATTATTCGAGTGCCGGTTACCGGTGTTCAAGCTACTGGCGCTATTGGCGATGTAATTGTAGGGCTTGGGGTAAACATATTTGTTACAGGTGTGGAAGCCACAGGTGAAGTAGGGACTGTACACATATGGAGTCAAATAGTCCCCG
>Ga0255783_10000285_pt1 | contig 60204 bp, 55 predicted proteins | sample 011ome_22_FD_179981 | JGI IMG/M metagenome (GOLD analysis project Ga0255783, IMG submission 179981) | Coastal salt marsh microbial communities from the Groves Creek Marsh, Skidaway Island, Georgia - 011507BT metaG (version 2) | ecosystem: Environmental > Aquatic > Marine > Intertidal zone >... | reverse complement strand
CAACTATTTCCCAAATGGCCAACTTCATGCAAAGACCTTTTTTGTAAAAAACAAAAAACATGGTGCGTACGAAGAGTTCAACAAATTTGGTAAGCGGACCGCAATTGGGGGGAGGATCAATACTGACGAAGTCAGAAAGATACTCATTAGTACGAATACCAACTTGCTAGTTGACAGATGAATTGAATTGAGTAAGTTTGTCCCACAGGCGCCGGCGCGAATTGGATCGTTGTGATCGAAATCGACTGACGTGTTTCGATGAGAATCGAGCGAAGGAGGGAAATTCAGTGATCCGGGACATCTCGGTCAAAACGGCGGAACAACTGAGCCTCATCGCACAGTTTGATGCGACGGCCAGTTCTCTAGGATCTTCGCCTGCAATTGTGCATGGCGATACCAGGTTGACCTGGGCCGACGTTAGAGACCAAAGCCGGGTTCTCGCGAAGGCGCTCTTGGCTGGCGGGATATCGCGAGGCGATCACGTTGCACTTTGGATGCCAAACCATCCCAAGTGGCTCTTGTTCTGGTTGGGCGCGATGCGGATTGGGGCCGCCGCGGTGCCGATCAACACACGCTACAAGCCTACAGAAGCCGCATATGTTCTTGAAAAGTCAGAGGCCCGTGCATTGGTCATCGAGCGGGAATTCCTGGGTGTAGATTACGCCGAAGCCTTCAGCACGATTTGCCCGGATTGGGATGGCCATTCATCCACAAAATTGCCCAAACTGGCCCGAGTTATTGTTGACGGGTCAGCGTTGGAAGGCTTGCAGTCGTTCGAGGAATTCGCAGCGACTGCAGCGCTGGTCAGTGATGCGGAGCTCGGCCGGGCTGAGACTCAAACCCAACCCGATGACACTGTGATTGTGGTCTTCACGTCTGGCACGACAGGCAACCCCAAGGGCGTTATGCATACGCATAACGCATTGCGTATGTTGCGCGCGCTTGCGGACCATATGGGGATCGGTCCGGAAGATCGGATCCTCGGCCATTTGCCCTTGTTTCATGTAGCTGGGGTGTTTTCCAGTTTTCTGCTGGCCATGATCAAAGGCGGGGCCCTGATCCAGCTTGATCAATGGAATCCCCGCCACGCGCTTGAACTGATCGCGCGCGAAGGTGTCACGGTGATGTCGGGCGTGCCGACTCATTTCATTGATATCCTGCGGCACCCGGACCTGAATGATTTCGATCGGTCATCGTTGCGGATTGGCTGGATCGGCGGGGCAACGATCCCGGCCGAGGTGCTCGCCGGCGCGCGTGACCGCCTGACCATGGAAACGCTTTTGCCCGTCTATGGCATGACCGAAAACACGGCTGTCACTGTGGTGGGTGGGCGCACAGACGCGCAAGACATTCTGATTGCAGGTAAAGGCCGGCCGCTTGGCGGATATGAGGTCGAAGTTGTCGACCCAAAGACCAGGGAACCTGAAAGCGCAGGAACTGAAGGTGAAATTCGGGTGCGCGGCTACCTTGTCATGAAGGGCTATTACCGTGAAGAAGCGGCCACGCAAGCTGTGCTGAAGCCAGACGGATGGTTTTACACAGGGGATCTTGGGGTGTTTGACGGCCATGGTTACCTTTCAATCACAGGTCGCCTGACAGACAAATTTATTGTCGGCGGTAACAATGTTCATCCGGCCGACATCGAACACAGCCTAACTGCGCACCAAGACGTGAAACAAGCACACGTCGTATCGCGTCCCGATGACAGGCTGGGCGAGGTGGCTGTGGCTTTCATCGAACTGGTGCCAGGTGCGACTTCGACCCCGGACGACCTTATCGCCCACTGCCGAAGGCTTCTGGCAGACTTCAAGGTCCCGCGTGAAGTCATCATCGTCAACGACTGGCCAACGACCGCAACAGGCAAGGTGCAGCGATTCAAGCTGCGAGAAATTGCGGCGTCCAAAGCTTCGCAACCGAAATAGAAGCGTAATTCAACATGGAGAGGATCCAAGTCAATGAAACTACATGATCACAACAGAAGACACGAGCGCGGATCAAAGATGGGCTTAACAAGACGGCGACTGACCTTGGCTGCGTCCACATTTGCAGCGGCTTTGGCCTTTGGCGGAGGTTTGGCCCTGGCGCAAGACAGCGTCAAACTTGGTTCGCTTCACCCGTTGTCTGGGCCGCTTGAGGTGCAGGGCAGAGAAGCCCACCAGGGCGTTGTTGTGGCGGCCGAGCGGATCAACGCGGCTGGCGGCATCAAATCCATGGGCGGCGCGATGATCGAGATCATCTCGGAAGACAATGGCGCGAGCCCGGAAAAAGCGACGATCCAAGCGACGCGCATGGCAGGCGACGGTGTTGCTGCTTTCCTTGGTACGATGTCGAGCGGTGTCGCGCTGGCCATCCAGCCTATCTCGGAGCGCAACGAAATTCCGCTGGTGATCACTGCGGCCGCTGACCCGCTTATCACTGAACGCGATCTGCCCTACACGTTTCGGGCCCATGCGGATGTCGCCATGAGTGTGGATGGCGCGATTGATGCGTTGAAAGGTCTTTCGGCGTCGTCCGGTATTCCGATCAAGCGCGTTGCACATTTCCGGTTGGAGATTTCAGCCTATAAATCTCTCACCGAAATCCTAGAAAAACGGTTGGCAGAAGAGGGCATGGAACTCGTTTCAGTCGTCTCTGCGCCTTTCGGGGCAACTGACTTTTCAACTCCGATCATTCAGGCCAAACAGGCGAAACCAGACGTTCTGATCATCAGCGCGCTGGTATCTCAAAGCCTGGAGATCGTGCGGACGATGCAAGCGCAAGAATTCCGCCCGCCATTCTCGATGGGTATCGCTGCAGCCTTTTCGAACGCGGAGTTTATCGCGGCAATGCCGGAACTGTCACAAAACATTGGCGATGTTTCCTATTGGTACGACCCAAGCAGCGACGAGTGGAAGACCTTCGTTGACCTTTACAAGGCCAAATACGGTAACGAACCCAGCACCCACGCCGCACAGGGCTATCAGGCAACACTAATTGTTGTGGATGCGCTTGAGCGTGCCGGAACCGTCGATGGGCCCGCGCTTCGGGCGGCGCTGGAGCAAACCTCGCTGGAATCTCACCTGATGCCGATCGATGGGCCGATTACCTTTGATGAAAAAGGCCAAACCCAAGGCGTCAAATCTCCAATGACCCAGCTGATCGACGGTAAGGCCAAGATCGTCTGGCCCCTCGAACTTCGTGAGGTCGAGCCTGTGTTCCCCGATCCTTTCGCAACTTACGAAATCGGCTCGAACTAAGGTCTGTGTCCGGGCGCGGTTACGCTGCGCCCGGAACGTCTCCTGACTCACTTTACGGATTGACCCGAAAAATGGAACTTCTTCCTCAAGGAATTGTGTCTGGCCTACTTATCGGCGGGATCTTCAGCATCATCGCGATGGGGCTGGCTGTCCAGTTCAGCGTCATGCGCGTCATCAACTTCGCTCAGGGCGTCTTTCTGATGCTGGGTGCGTATCTGGCCCTGTTTCTCAGAGAACAGTTCGGTCTCGATCCCTATCTGGGGGCATTCGTTGCCTTTGCCGCCTTGTTTGTTGTGGGTTGGTTCCTGATGGGGACGCTCCTTGAGCGTCTACTCGGGTCTGATCCGGTTCTGCCGTTGATTGCCACCTTCGGAATTGCGGTCGCGGTTCAGAACCTGGTCGTTGCAACTCTGGGCGCTGCTCCTCGCGCGACAACCGCGTTGTGGAGCCATGAAACCTTACGGTTTGGTGAGATCATTGTGCCCGTATCGCGGATCATCGCTTTTGGTTTGGCGGCGGCATCGGTCGTCTTTCTGGTCTATGTCGTTCAATACACCAAGATGGGGCGGTTCATGCGCGCCACGTCGTCCGAACCCGTTGCAGCCGCATTGGCGGGTATTGATGTCAAACGGGTTGACCGCTTTGCCTTTGGGCTGGGGTGCGGGCTGGCTGGCTTTGCTGGGGCGGTGGTACTGCCGATTTTCCAGGCCAGCCCCTTTATTGGCGATCGTTTCATGGTAAACGCCTTCGTCATTGTTCTAATTGGCGGCTTGGGCAGCATCGCCGGTGCCGGAATAGCTGGGCTGATTGTTGGAGTGGTCATCGGTGTAGGCGGGCTTTTGTTACCCGGCTCGCTTGAGGGCGCCCTGTTGTTCGTGATCCTGATCATCGTGATGATGTTCCGCCCCTACGGTTTGTTCGGCGGAAAGCGCGAAGACCTGATCTATCGGTCCAAGGAGCATTGATCATGGCAACAACTAAAGCCGCCGCAGTACAGAAATCGCCGGGAAATCTGGTGAGCGCGTGGTTGAGATACCGGCTATGGGTCGTCATTACTGGGTCTGTCGCCGGTGCAGCCTATGCGACAACCTCGGACTATGGCAGCCTTCTATTGGCGTTTTGCCTTATCTATGCGTTGGCGGTTTCCGGCTGGAACATTGTCAGCGGCTTTGCAGGCCAGCCGTCGTTGGGACATGCCGCATTCTTTGGCCTAGGCGCCTATGGGGCAGCGGTATGGTCTGTTCAGCTTGGCGGTTCACCGTGGATCGGCATTGCGTTAGGCGCGACTGCCTCTGCTTTGCTCGCGACACTTGTGGGGTGGGTTTCGTGGCGTCTGAAGATTCACGGCATCTATTTTGCTTTGATCCTGTTCGCCATGTCCGAACTTCTGCTGGTCATAGTCTCCAACATTGATTTTCTCGGCGGCACCACTGGGCTTTATGGCTTCGTGCGCAAGGACAGCCTGTATCTGCTTAGCTTCCGGGATCCCCTTTGGTTTGCTGGCATCGCAGGGGCCTTTTTGGCGCTTACCTTGGCGGGCACAGCCCTTTTGATGCGCAGCCGCTTGGGACAAATGTTGTCCGTTGTGCGCCATGATGAGGTCGCTGCCGAAGCGTCTGGGATCAACACGATGGCTGTAAAAGTTGTTGCCCTCGGCCTGAGCGCGGTTGTTACGGCGGTTGCAGGCGGAATCTACGCACAGCTTCAGTTGTTCATTCAACCGGAAACCGTCTTTGGAATGGGTACCAACCTGCGTATCATACTGATGGGGTTTCTCGGGGGGGTCGGTGCGCTTTGGGGGCCATTGGTCGGCTCGGTTCTGGTGACTTCAATTGAGACCTTTGCGCAGGAACTATTCCGTGGACTGCCGGGGATCGACGGAATTGCCTTTGGCTTGATGTTGGTCGTGGCCGTATTGTATCTGCCGCGTGGATTGGTCTGGCGCAACAATGACGATGTGGCGAAGCCAGACGAGCCTAAGATCGACCCTACCGTAACTGGCGCGGTCTTTATGGCGACAAGTTCTGCACGGTCAACCGCACAGGGCGGAACCCGAGCGGACGCAACGGTGTTGCACGCCAGCGGGCTAACCAAAAGTTTTGGCGGGCTAACTGTCGTCGAAGATGTGACGATCCAGCTCGAAGCGGGAAAGATCCATGGGTTGATCGGCCCCAACGGCGCCGGCAAGACAACGTTGATCAACATGCTGACCGGCACGATCCAGTCTGATGCGGGCAAGGTTCAATTGGATGGTGTGCCACTTGGCAAATTGCCGCCCTTTGGCTTTGCCCGTGCTGGCATTGCCAGAACATTTCAGATACCGCGCCCATTGGGGGACCTTTCGGTTTGGGACAGCGTTCATGTCGCTGCCTTGGCGAGTGGACGCACCTCCGATCCCGAGACCGAGGCGCAGTCAGCGCTGGACGCTACCGGGCTAGCAGGCCAGCAGCTGCGCCGCTGGGACAGCCTAAATGGCTCCGAAAAGCGTCGGGCAGAAGTGGCTCGAGCCTTGGCACAGAACCCGCGCATCTTGCTTCTGGACGAACCGATGTCCGGTCTTGGCGCAGAGGAAATCGATGCATTGGCCGAAACTGTTAGGAACCTGTCCAGATCGCATCCGGACATGACTGTCCTGTTTGTTGAACACTTGATGCGCGTAATGATGAACCTGGCAGATCACATCACGGTGCTGGACCGGGGCAGGGTGATCGCGGCCGGAACGCCCAGTGACGTGGCCAATAATAAGTCGGTGAAAGAAGCCTATTTGGGAAGTTCGGTCAAATGAAGTTGTTGGAAATCAATGATCTTACCGTTGTCCGCGGGGCGGGTCCTGTTCTGCACGGTGTCTCGGTTTCTGTCGAACAGAACGAGATCGTGGCGATCCTTGGACCAAACGGGGCGGGCAAGACTACTTTGTTGGAAACCATCGTTGGGCTGCATAAGGCGACATCGGGGTCGATTACTTTCGATGGAGAAAACCTGACCAATTCGAAGGCACAGGTCATCGCACGACGCGGGATCCGACTAGTGCCTGAGGGGCGCCGATTGTTTGCAGGGCTGACGGTCACTGACAACCTGCGCATCGGGGCCGAAGGTGCCGGTCTGACAGAATGGAAATGGGTGCTTGATGTGTTCCCGCCACTCAAGAACCGACTTGAAAACAAAGGTGGCGCGCTAAGTGGCGGCGAACAACAGATGGTCGCCATCGCGCGGGCCTTGGTTGCCAAACCCCGACTGATGATCCTGGACGAGCCCTCGTGGGGCTTGGCGCCCTTGCTCGTCGAGGGAGTATTGGAAGCAGCCCAAAATGTTCGCGCTCTGGGAACGACAATCGTTCTTGTGGAACAAAATGTCGAAGCTGCCTTGAAGATCTCCGAACGTGCTTACGTGCTTTCGGCAGGGGAAATTGTACTCGAGGTGGACCGCGAGGAGGCTTTGGCCAACCCAGACATCATCCACAGTGAGTATTTTGCAACGAACACAGCGGCGCCATGAACTATTTTCAGGCCTCCGCTCTCTGCCCAAGGGCTGCGAGTGCAGCCGCAGACTGGAAAACGGAACATGAACCCAACCTCAATTGACGCTGACAAAATCCCTGACGCTTTTGCAGAGAATCTGCGCGATGCTGTTGCGCAGGCGAATATTCCGACGCTTCTTTTGCTCGTCGTTCATTTGACCGGAGAGCTGAAGTGGCTTGAAGAGCCATATCGGCCCTCTCAAACCAAAGGCCTTGGCAACAACGACACTGGAGGCCTTGATCCTGCACTTCAAGACGATATCCGTCAGCGCGCAATGAGCGCCATCCTGGACTGGAAAGCTGGAAATCCGGCAGCGATTGCGGCGCCGTCCAAAGAGCTGCTGGTCAGGATGCTTGGGGTTTCCATGGGGGAACCTGTCCCGATTGGCTATGCTGACATGATCCTTCACGAATTGGGTGCTGACGCAGGCGGGACCATGTCGAAGGTGCCCGATATGCGGCAAGAGATTCCCGAAGGCTTTCGGGCGATCATTGTTGGAGCGGGGGCGTCCGGGCTTTGCGCCGCGGTGAATTTTCATAAGGCGGGCATTCCTTTCACAATCTTCGAACGAAATACCGAGATCGGTGGGGTTTGGCACGAAAATCATTATCCTGGCGCTGGCGTCGACACGCCGAGCCACCTCTACTGCTTTTCTTTCGCAAGAAACAACTGGAGCCGATATTTTGCGGCGCAGAGCGAGTTAAAGGCGTATTTCACCCGTGTGGCAGAGGAATTTGACCTTGTGCGGCACATCCAATTTGGCGTCGAAGTCACGGGTGCCGCATTCGACGAAACCACCGGTCTGTGGCAGGTTGAACTACGCCACGGCGACGGACAGACAGAGTTCACGGAGTCCAATTTACTCGTGAGTGCGGTGGGTGCGTTCAACAAACCCAAATGGCCCAACATTCCCGGCCTTGATCAGTTTCTCGGGCCCGTCGTGCACACGGCGAGATGGGATGACACGCTTGATTTGAACGGCAAGCGGGTCGCCGTAATTGGCAACGGAGCCAGCTCGATGCAGTTGGTGCCGGCCGTAGTGGACAAAGTCAAGGAAATGGTCGTTTTTCAAAGGTCACCGCAGTGGGCGGCACCATTTGAACAGTTCAAGACTGACATTCCCAATAGTGTTCGATGGCTGTTTGAAAACGTGCAGCTCTACGAAAAATGGTACCGGATCCGGCTTGCCTGGATCTTTAATGATCGCATCTATGAGTCATTGCAAAAGGACCCAAATTGGGAACACCCAGAACGTTCGATCAACGCAATCAACGATGCACATCGGCGCTATTTTACTCGCTACATTGAATCCGAAATCGGAGATAGAACGGACCTTCTGAAAAAGGTTCTGCCGACATATCCGCCATTCGGAAAACGGATGCTGCTGGACAATGGTTGGTTTCGCACAATGGCTCGCGACAATGTCACCCTTGTCACGGATGCCATTTCGCAGATTACCGAAACGGGCATTGAAACCAAGACCGGCGATCAGTTTGACGTTGACGTCATAGTCATTGCGACTGGCTTTGATGTCGTTCGGTTTTTGGCCCCGATGCGGATCGTCGGGCGGGATGGCCAGGTCCTCGAGGATGTTTGGAAGGGTGACGATGCGCGCGCTTATCTCGGTGCCCTGGTTCCCGGGTTCCCCAATTTCTTCTGTCTTTATGGACCCAACACTCAGTTCGGACATGGTGGCAGCCTGATCTTCATGCTCGAATTGCAGATGCACTACCTCATGAGCCTGATTGAGCAGATGGTTGATCACGGCGTTGCATCGGTCGAATGCCGTCAGGAGGTTCACGACGCGTACAATGCCAAGGTCGATGCCGCACACGAGAACATGGTTTGGACCCATCAAGGGATGGATGTCTATTACCGCAATTCGCGCGGCCGCGTGGTGGTCAATAACCCCTTCAAAATTGTCGACTATTGGCAACTTGTGCAAAAAGCCAATCTGGACGAATACGAGATAGGCAGACATGCCGCCACCGACACAGAGTCAAGTTTGAATTCCGAGGAGAACGTTTGATGGTTGGCCCAATACACGAAAAGAGTGTGGTCTTGGTGACGGGCGGTGCTTCCGGCTTGGGCCGAGCAGCGGTCGAAAACTTTCACGCGGAAGGTTTTGCCGTGGTGATCATGGATCTACCGGCATCAAATGGCGCGAAGCTTAGCCAAAGTATGGGCGACGATGTGCGCTTTTCCCCTGGCGACGTTACAGTTGTCGCCGATGTCGCTTTGGCCGTTCAGACAGCGCAAAGCCAGGGTAACCTGCGCATCGCCGTTGCCGCGGCTGGCATTGGCCCGCCAGCCAAGCTTTTTGACGACGATGGGCCGGGTTCCGCGGAAAAAGTGCGTTCGACTTTCGATGTAAACTTGCTTGGAAGTTACAACGTTCTGGCCATCGCAGGGCATGCGATGTCGCGCAACGAAGCGGTCGGTGGGGATCGAGGGGTGATCATGTTGACTGCCTCGGTTGCTGCATTTGACGGGCAGATTGGTCACGTTGCCTATGCCGCCGCCAAGGCAGGGGTCGCAGGAATGGTGCTACCGGCGGCGCGCGAGTTGGCACGCTTCGGGGTGCGCGTGGTCGGAGTAGCGCCTGGCCTATTCGACACACCGCTTCTGGCTTCAATGCCGGAAAAGGCGCGTACTTCCGCAGCCGCGCAGGTTCCCTATCCCTCACGGTTGGGACATCCGCGCGAATTTGCGGCCCTGTTGGGACATATCGCGTCCAACAAGATGCTGAACGGCGAGGTTATTCGCCTGGACGGGGCGGTACGATTGCCGCCCCGATGATGGCCGAACGCCTGACGATACGCTTGTAACTAAGGACCAGAAGATGACCAATGCACACGACCAATTATTGCCCGACATCCTGCATCAGCACGCCCAGACGCAGGGTGGGCGATATGCGCTCCGGACGTTGGGTGGTGATCTGACATATGCCGAACTAAACGATAGGGTAAGTGCCTTGGCCAATGGCTTGGCATCACATGGCGTGCGGCGCGGTTCTAAAGTCGGGTTGATGTGCACCAATAGGCTGGAGTGGGTGGTTGCTTCGCTGGCCGCGATCAGACTGGGAGCAACAATCTTCACCTTCAACACCTGGGCCCGAAAGTGGGACCTGAAAGATATGCTTGAACAGTCGGAGTGCGAGATTCTGATCGCGCTGTCGCAGTTTCGAGACACCGATGTCGCCGCTATGATCGGCGAACTTGTGCCCGAGGCCTGGCGCAGCACGTCGAAGACCTGGGCGTCGACCGATTTTCCGCATCTGAAGCATATCGTATTGGTCAATGACGGCCTCGTAGTGCCCGGTGGATTGCGCGCCATGGAAGATCTGGAAGTTGTTCAACCGGATGACACCCGGTCCGACGCATTCGACGAGCAGGCGATTTTTGTCATGTTCACATCGGGATCTACAGCGCGCCCCAAAGCGGTCCCCATTCATCACGCTGTCGCCGTTCAACACGCTCGTGAAATCGCTGAGCGGATGTCGGTGGTGGCAGAAGATGTGATTTGGGTGCCTGTGCCACTATTCTGGAGTTATGGCGGCGCCAACGCCTTGTTGGTGGGGCTGGTAAGCGGAGCTACCTTGGTCCTGCAAGAGGTATTTTCGCCGGATGAGGCGCTTGACTTGATACAAAATAGGCAATGCACAGTTGCCTATACCCTGCCCAATATTACCGCTGCGATCCTGGCCGATCCCGGGTTCGAGCCCTCGCGAACAAGCACATTGAGGAAGGGAATGACCATCGGTTCGCCAGCTGACGTTGAGCAGGCCGCACTCAAGCTTGGGGTTAAGAATATCTGCAATGCCTATGGCTCGACAGAGCTATATGGTGGGTGCTGTGTGACACCTTGGGATTGGCCGCTTGAGCGTAAGATGGCATGCCAAGGGCCGCCATTGCCTTCGAACAAGGTTGTGATCCGAGAAGCCAAAACCGGTGCACCAATGGCCGTAGGCGAGGTCGGTGAGATTGCGGTACGCGGTCAGGTTACCTCGGGCTATGTCGATCAGCCAGATGCAACAATGGCGGCATTTTCACAGGACGGAGAATTCCTCACCTCCGACTTGGGCTATCTAGACGAAGAGGGCTGCCTGCATTTTGTCGCCCGCGCAAGCGAAATGATCCGTTGTGGTGGAATCAACATTGCACCTGCCGAAGTCGAGGAATTCTTGCGTCAACACGACAAGATTGCCGAAGTCGCACTGGTCGGAATCCCTGACGATGCGAAAGGCGAGGTCGCCGTTGCGTGTGTCAAGCGCCGCTCGCCCGATTCCGCGCTGACCCAAGATGACCTGCACAGCTTTTGCAGGGGCGAGATCGCATCATTCAAGATCCCTGAATACTTCGTCATCACCGATGATCCGTTACCGCGGACCGATACTGGCAAACTTTCGCGCGCTCTGGTGCGGGAGTTGGCGATGAAATCCATTGTTCGAAAGGTGCTGTGACGTTGCCCAATTCTACTAAACCCACTGGTAAGCCGGGACCACTATCCGGGCTAAAAGTCATAGAGCTGGCAGGTATCGGTCCCGCGCCGTTTTGCGCAATGCTGTTAAGCGATCTGGGCGCCGAGGTTATTTCCGTCGTCAGGCCTTCGATGGTCGACGACAGATCCGCAGACCCCGTCGCCCAGATGACCACCGGGACCCTTTCCCGCGGGCGTCGTTCGATAGCGATCGATCTCAAATCGAAAGACGGCGTGGCATTGTTAATGCGGTTGATCGCGGGGGCCGATGCGCTGATCGAGGGGTTCCGGCCCGGAGTGATGGAGCGCCTAGGCTTGGGCCCTGACGTGTGCCTCGAAAAAAATCCTGGTCTGATTTATGGTCGGATGACCGGATGGGGTCAGGAAGGGCCATTCGCTCAGGCTGCGGGCCACGACCTAAACTTTATCGCCATGTCGGGAACGCTCGCCCATATTGGGCGGCGGGATGCAAAGCCGGTTCCCCCGTTGAATCTGGTCGGGGATTTCGGCGGCGGTGGGATGCTATTGGCAATGGGGATTCTTGCCGCGCTTCTGTCTGTGCGCAGCACGGGTGTGGGACAGGTGGTTGATGCGTCTATGATCGATGGATCGGCGCTCTTGATGACCATGATGTACGAACTGCTTGGCAACGGGAAATGGGACGAGCGACGCGAAGCGAATATGAATGACGGTGGCGCGCATTTCTATGATGTGTACGAAACTTCAGACGGGCACTACGTCAGCATTGCCGCGATGGAGCCTAAATTCTTTCGCGAATTGCTGACTCGCGTGCAGCTTGATCCAGCCGAGTTTCCCGATCAATGGAACAGCGAAAACTGGCAAGTGGCCAAGGCTAAACTGGCAGAGGTGTTCCGCGGTCAAACCCGCCAGTACTGGTGCGAACTTCTCGAAGGCACAGACGCGTGTTTCGCGCCCGTTTTGACCATGAGCGAGGCGATCCATCATCCCCACAATGTCAGCCGTGGCACCTTTTGCGAAATCGACGGAATACTGCAGCCGGCCCCTGCGCCCCGTTTTAGCAACACGCCGCCAGCCATTCCGGCGGCGGCCTTGCCGTTTGGGGGCGCGACCCAAGAGGTTCTGTCCGAGCTGGGGTTGAGTAAGTCAGAAATCGCCGATCTGAAAGATCGGGGTGTGGTGGGCTGAGCGATGGTCGATAGTGTGCCGCCGGCGGACCTACACGCATTGATTGACCCAGAATTGCGCAGGCCCTTGGAACAGTTTCTGCAAGTAGTTGGACCGGCCGGATTTTTCGGCATCTCGGACCTGCACGCACGGCGCGAACGTTTTGAGGAGATTATGGCGATTTCGGCGGCGCGCGGTCCAGACGCCACACGTGTCGATCGGCAGGATTTCATGGTCACGCGATCCCGGGGCGCGCCCCCGATCCAGTTGCGTCACTACCGGTCAGCCGGTGTCGATGCGATACGCCCCGGCATTGTCTATATCCATGGAGGTGGGATGATCATGGGCAGCGTCGGATCAGACGACGGATTCGCGGCCGACCTGGCAGAAAGCACCGGCTGTTCGGTTATCTCGGTCGGTTATGGTCTTGCGCCTGAGAACTCGGGATCGGGCCCGGTTGAGGACTGCTATGAGGCATTGTTGTGGACCGCCGCGCATGCCAAGGACCTAAAGATCGATGCGCAAAACCTGGCTCTTTATGGCGTCAGTGCAGGCGGCGGTTTGGCTTGCGGGACAGCCCTGCTTGCACGCGATCGAAAAGGTCCGCCTATCAGATGCCAAATTCTGATTTATCCCATGCTGGATGATCGCAATGAGACCGCGTCCAGTCACCGGGTTACCGATCTGGGTATCTGGGACCGCGGCGCGAATATCGAGGCCTGGTCCTATTTGCTGGGCGATACCGTTGGTACCGCAGTTGTCCTGCCGCATGTTGCACCCGCACGTGCGACGGATTTGTCGGGCCTTCCTGAAACTTACATCGATATTGGCGACCTTGATCTGTTTCTTGATGAGACGTGCAGGTTTGCACGGCAACTTCAGCAGGCCGCCGTACCTGTTGAATTCAACGTCTATCCAGGCGCCTACCACGGGTTTGATCAAGTCGCTTATGATTCGGACCTTGCGGGAAGGGCCCGGCGAGACAGGATCAAAGCGATAGCGCGTGCCCTTGGGGCCGATGGCGGCACGAACAGAGGAAATGCCTGAAATGAGTCGACCTATTCAAAAAATTGCCGTGATTGGCGCAGGCGCCGCGGGCCTTTGTGCCGCCAAGCACATGTTGAGCATTCAAAAAGATGTCGTGATCTTTGAAAAAGGGTCTTTCATCGGCGGACTTTGGGTCTACCGCAACGACAATGGGCGAAGCCCTGCGTATCGGTCACTACACATCAATTCAGAAGCACGGGTGACTGGCTACAGGGATTTCCCTCTGTCCGAAGATGGCTCGCTTTATCCTTCACATGAAGAGATGCGCCACTATTTTGAAAAATACGCCGATCAGTTCGGGCTTCGCGATCGCATCCGATTTAATTCCGAAGTCACGGACGTTTCGCCGGCAACAGATCGGGGCTGGGCGCTAACACTGGGCGATGGCACGCAAGAAATGTTTGACGCTGTGATCGTTGCAAATGGTCACCAAGCGAAGCCCGTTCACCCAGCGTTTTCAAAAGATTTCACTGGCGACTACCTTCATGCCCTCGACTACGAGGTTCCTGAACCATTTGAAGGCAAGACTGTCCTGGTGATTGGCGCTGGTAACAGCGCACTGGATATTGCCGCCGACGTCAGCACCACCGCGCACCTGACCGTGTTGGCGGCACGATCCCCGGTCCTGATCATGCCAAGGATGTTTCTTGGCGCTCCCCTGTCGCGTTTCCTGGCCAAGGTCGAAAAGCCATGGGTGCCATGGGCTATTCGGCGCCGTGTCCGGGAATTCGTGACCTGGCTTGTTCACGGTAGTATGGAAAGCTGGGGGCTGACCTCCCCAAAATCGCAAACGCACCCGGCAAGCCATCCAACCATCTTCGCGCGAATGGCCTGGGGACGTGTCCGCGCAAAGCCCGGCGTCCAATCCGTTGAGGGTAAGAAGGTGCACTTCGCGGACGGTTCATCACTAGAGTTCGACGCCATGATCGCGGCAACTGGTTACGAAGTGGATTTCGATTTCCTTTCGGGGACAGTTGCGCCGCTCGAAGGTCATCGGATCAACCTTTATAAACGAATCATTCATCCCGATTTCTCTGGGCTGTTTTTCGTAGGCTTGTTTGACGTCAGCGGCGGAGCGAACATCAGGATGATGGATATTCAAGCCAAATGGCTCGCATCCGTTGTTGCCGGACTTATCGACTTGCCTGACAAAGACCGGATGATCGCGGACTACAAGGCAGAACAAGACCGCCTTGCCCAGATATACCCCGGCACGCCACGCTATTCGCTGGAGCTCGATCCACGAGAATACGGCATCTCGATCCGTGAAGACATGAAGTTGGCCAAAAACAAGTCCTTGGTGTCGCCGGGGACATGAACCTGGTTTGGACGGTGCAGGCGCAGGTTAGACATCATTTGTAGTGATTGCCCCGCTCTGGTTCTCATGAACGTGCTGCGGGCATTGCAGGAAACTTTTTCGGAGTTGATAGCTGGTTTCACATTTGAGAGGGCCCAGCACCGGAAGAAAATCGTTGATTATACTCATGAGTATGATAAGGTTTTAATCAGTATAAAAACTACCAGACCAGTCTCGCGTGGCTGGAATGAGATTGCTGCGCGGGCCATAAACTGAGAATCACGGGGAGAACTTCATGTTCAGATCATCTTGTTGGAAAATAATTCTCAACGGCATCGCGGGGCTCGCTGTTGCCACCATGCTATCGGCTCCAGTGGCGGCCGACGTCGATGGGCCAGAGGTCAATTGGCGGATCGCGCTGTTTGGTAAGCCGCGTGCCGCGACGCAACATCTCGAACGGATGAAGGAATTCATCGAAGCCGAGACGAACGGAAAGTTTTCGATCACGCTTGGTTACGGAACACTGGGTGATCCAAAAGAGTTTCTTGATCTGATCAAGATTGGTTCGATTCAAGGTGCTCTGATCGTAGCGTCCTACACGCCGGGGCGCCTTCCGCTTTACAATGTTATGGGCCTCCCGTTCTTGCCTTTGAATGGTGCCGACGTGCAGCGTGATGTCTATGAAGCGCTTCACGCTGATCCTCGCATCCAGGCTGAATTCAGTGCTTGGGGCGCGTTTCCATTGATGGGGAACTACCTTCCTCCTTACGAATTGATTGGGAAGGGTGATCAACCGACTTCGTTGGCCGCTCTTGATGGAAAACGGGCTAGGGTTGCGGGCCTTCAGGGCAAGGCGCTCGAGAACATTGGTGTCGTTGCGACAAACCTTCCGGCTCCCGAGATCTACAATGCCTTTGATCGCGGTCTGGTGGATCTGGTTGCCCTTCCACATTACGCCCATGTTTCATATAAATCGTATGAAGTTGGCGATTGGGTGACGACCAACCTAGGGCTTGGTACAATCGGCTTTCCGACGATTATCAATATCGAGGCTTGGGAAGGGTTGCCCGAGCAGTACAAAGACTTGGTAAACCGGGCCGTCGAAGAGGGCTACACCGCTTTGAACGCGGCTGTTGCCGCGAGCGATGAAGCGTCATTTGCCGCCTACAAGGAAAAGGGCATCGAGCTACTGGAACTGGGTGATGCGGAAATCAGCGCGTTTCGGGCCGGCGCGGGACAACCTGTCTGGGATGAATGGGTTGCGGAACATGGTCAGGACGGAAAAGAAATCCTTGACCTTCTGATGAATGCTGCGGCAGGCGCGACAAACTAAACAACCAGGTTCAAGGTGAATTTCTTGGGCATTCACGATTGAAGACGGCGACACCTTTAGGGGTGTCGCCGTTCTTGGTTCTCGCTCAACGTGATTTTCGTGAGCTTCAAAATTTTGGCGGTACTGCCTCTGCTACTGCGGCGCCGGTCGAAATCAATAGTTCAATCTCGTCGTCGAGCAGACCGAATTCACCAAGGATTTCTTTGGTATGCTCACCCAGCCTTGGTGGCACGCGATGCATTGAGGCGGGAGATTCGGACATCTTGATGGAGTGATTGGGGACACGAAGCTGTCCTTCGCTGGGATGATCAACCATGTTCCAGAAGCCGACGCTTTCCAGGTGCGGCTCGACAAGCAAATCGTCCATGCTGTTCACGGGGGCGTAGGGAATATCGGATGTTTCCAACAATTCGAACCAGGTGGCAGTTGTCTTCTTGGCGACTTGGCTCTGAACTTCTTCCCAGACCCGAATGATATTTGCCTGACGGCCAGCGAAGGTGGCAAACATCGGCTTTTCCAACAACTCCGTCGCATCGGCCAAGGCGAAGAATTCCCGCCAATGGGAGTCCGTGTACGGCATGATGCAGATGTAGCCGTCTTTGGTCTTACATGGTCTGCGGGACGACTGGCGGATCGGTTCGTATCCCATCTGGCCCAGTGGCGGCTCGAACATTTTGCCCCACATATGCTCGACCAGATTGAAGCCGACCATCGTCTCCATCATTGGCACGCAAATCTCTTGTCCAGCACCGCTTCTTTCCCGGTGCAGCAACCCGATCGCGACAGCATATGCGGCATGAATGGCCGTCACTTTATCGGCCATTATATTTGGAACATAGCGCGGTTCCCCCGCGACAGAGGCAAGCATACTTGCAAGGCCAGACAGCGCTTGGCCGACGTCGTCATACGCCGGGCGTTCACTATAAAGCCCCTTGTTCAGAAAACCGGTGACATGACAAAACAGAATCTTCGAATTGATCGCGGCAAGATCGTTGTAGAGCAGGCCAAGGCGGCCCGCCGCTTCACGTCTGATAGAGTGAAATACGACGTCGCTTTCCGCGATCATTCGCGCAAGTACTGGCTTGCTTGCTGGGTTTTTCAGGTCAAGTACTATGCTTCGCTTGTTAAAGTTCGAGTTCAGGAAAAAGGCGCCCATATTCGGCGACTTTCGCGGCCCGATATGGCGTGTAAGATCGCCCGATGGAGCTTCAATCTTGATGATGTCCGCGCCCATATAGCCAAGATATTGCGTCGCAAGCGGTCCGAGAATCATGGTTGATAGGTCGAGTATCTTGATGCCCGAGAGTGGCCCCTTAGCGCCCTGACTAACGCTACTCAATCTGTCCGCCTCCATCATTGCATTGGCATTGTTTTTCGTGCCAGTCCCCCAAAAAAAATTCTGAAGAGACTTTCATCCTACCAACTAGTATGATACCATACGCCTGGTAAATCAAGTGAAGTATTGAGGATTGCGCTTGTCCATTTCAGTGCCAAATAACAACTTCGTGCTGCACGAATTCCAATTCGCAGTTCGCGCCTGATGAGCAGGCCCGATCTTATAGAAGGGGCTCAAGTGTTGCCGCATCCAAAGGGTACACTTGATCGGATTGTCACCCGGGTCGAGCAGATTTCGATAACAATAGCGGCCTTTGCAATCTTTGCGCTGATGATAACGGCTGTTTTCCAAGTGGTTGCGCGCTATGCGTTCAACGCACCGATCCGTGGCTACATCGACTATGTCGAGCAAGCCTCAGCAATACTTGCGTTTGCAGCAGTCGGCTATGCTGAGCATGTCGGTGCCCACATCCGGATGGAGTTCGTTCCCCAAAAGCTTGTCGGTTGGGCACGGCGGACCATCGAGGTTTTCGGACTTGTTATCGGGTTCGCTCTGGTATGTGCGCTGATTTACGCGACATGGTTCAATTTTTTGAGGGCTTGGCAGATTGGCGACACCAGTATGGATGTCGAACTTCCGATTTGGCCGGGCAAGCTGATCGTTCCAATTGCACTCTTTTTTCTGGGATTGCGAATGATGATTGCGCTGTGGCGCGAATTCTTCGGCAATAATGGCCCGGCCGTTTCAGAAGAGACCGGACAAAATGCAAAGTAGGGCTAAAAAGCGCCTTGGGTTTTCACGGGCGGAAAGACTTGGGGGTAAGCGAGCACAATGGATATAACACCTCTGGAGGCCGGTGGGATCGGTGCGATCGGATTGTTGGTGCTCGGGATGCTCGGCGTGCGCATTGCGTATGCCGCCGGTTTCGTGGGTCTTATGGGGCTGGTTTGGATCTTGGGCTGGGAAACCGGCCTGCGGACGGCAGGCACAATACCACACGCCAAGGGAACCACATATTCTTTGACTGTGCTGCCCATGTTCATTTTGGTCGGGTATCTGGCACATTTCGCCGGGATCACTCAGTCCGCCTTTGAGGCTGCGCGACGATGGTTTGGCTGGCTTCCTGGCGGTCTGGCTTCCGCCACCATTCTGGCCGTCGCAGGATTTGGTGCGGTTTCCGGCTCAAGTGCTGCCGCCGCCGCAGTATTCGCACGCGTTGCTATTCCCGAAATGTTGAAAGCGGGCTACTCGAAAGCTCTTGCAAGCGGGTCGGTGGCAGCGGGTTCAATCCTGGATTCGTTGATCCCCCCGTCCACCCTGCTTGTGGTCTATGCGATCATCACGGATCAATCCGTTGGAAAACTGTTGGTCGCGGGGTTTGTTCCGGGCGTGTTCAGCGCGATTGTCTACGTGATCATGATCACGTTGCTTTCGTTAAAGTTTCCTGAGATTGGCCCAAGGACCCGCGCCTATACCTGGCGCGAACGGTTCGCCAGCATTCCAGGCGTGATCCCAATCTTTGTTGTCATCCTTTTGGTATTCACTGCCATGCTATTCGGATGGGCCACCCCAACCGAAGCCGGCGCGCTAGCAGCATTCTTTGTTCTACTCCTGGCAATCGCGAACCGGACAGCGATCTCGGAATTCAAGCTGGCGCTGATCGAGACGGCGAAGCTGACGGTTGTGATTTTCACACTTGTCTGGAGTATTATGATCTTTGTGTTGTTTCTCGGTTTTGCAGACCTGCCCAACTACATCGCCGATTCGGTTAGTGGGCTGAACCTTTCTCCCACCATGATACTGATCTGCGTCTTTCTACTTTACATAATTCTGGGGATGTTCATCGACGCGCTTGGAATGATGTTGTTGACGCTGCCGATCGTGTTTCCGCTGATGATGTCGCTTGGCTACGATCCGATTTGGTTCGGGGTTGTACTGGTCAAACTATGCGGTATCGGGCTCTTATCTCCGCCTTTCGGTTTGGTGTGTTTTATCGTCAGCGGCGTCCGGCCAGATATCCCGGTACAGACCGTCTTCAAGGGTGTCATGCCGTTCATCGCCGCGGATCTGGTTATTGTTGGCATTCTTACGGCCTTTCCACAGATCGTAACCTTCATCCTGGATTTCGCATGAAATGCTGACCAATCTTGTAAAAAGAATGAACTGTGACCTGCCGATCTTTGCCTTTTCGCATTGCCGGGACGTTGTTGTTGAAGTCACCAAGGCGGGTGGTTTCGGTGTGCTTGGTGCTGGGACATTCGGTCCAGAACAGCTCGAGGCGGAACTAAGATGGATTGATTCTCATGTCGACGGAAGGCCCTATGGCGTCGATGTGATTATCCCAACTAGGTATGATTCAAAGGCAGAGGCCAAAGCTCTAGACGTAGAGGCTCTGATCCCGGCCGAACACCGGGAATTCATGGACAGGATTCTGGCACAGGAGGGCGTGCCGGAACTGCCGCCCGAAGTGAGGTCGCAGGTCCATAACGATATTATCCAAGGCCGCGGCCAAATGACGCCCGAGGGCGCACGGCGTCTAATCGATGTAACGTTGCAGCACCCACAGGTCACCTTTGTCGTCAGCGCGCTTGGGGCTCCTCCGCCCGATATTGTCAAACGCCTCAAAGAACAGGGCATCACAATTGGTGCGCTTTGTGGGCGACCGATCCACGCGAAGCGCCAAAAAGAGGCGGGTGTAGATGTTGTGATCGCGCAAGGCACCGAAGCCGGCGGGCACACCGGCGAGATTTCCACATTTGTCCTTGTACCTCAGGTCGTCGAGGCAGTGGGGCCGGACATTCCGGTACTGGCTGCCGGTGGTATCACATCCGGACAGCACATCGCGTCGTCCCTTGCCCTCGGCGCAGAAGGCGTGTGGTGCGGCTCGATCTGGCTCGGAACGATCGAAAGCGAACTAAACGAATTCGAGCGCGAAGTACTCTTCAGTGCCAGAACCGAGGATGCGGTGCGCCGCAAGGCCCGCACTGGAAAGACGGTCAGAATGTTGCGCAGCAAGTTGTCAGAAGCTTGGGAACACCCGGATGCGCCCGCGTATCTACCAACGCCGCTTCAGGGTATCCTTTACAATGAAGCCCACGCACGCGTTGTTCGCGCAAAGCGGGCTGATCTTTATTCGTTCCCCGTGGGGCAGGGCGTTGGTGTCATGAACGAGCTAACCACTGTGCGTGACGTCATGTATCGTCTGCAGCTGGAATATGTCGAAGCAATGCAGCGGATAACCAATATTGCTGAGGGAATTTGAGCCAATGCGTGGCACAACTGAAGAAGTCTTGGTCGACATTGACGACGGTATCGTGACAATTACGATTAATCGCCCCGAAGTGAAGAACGCGGTCAATCGCGCCGTCACATTGGGCGTGGCCGAAGCGTTGGATGAACTTGACGCGAGGGACGAACTTCGCGTTGGCATTCTTACGGGTGCCGGTGGAACTTTTTGTGCCGGGATGGATTTGAAGGCCTATCTACGTGGCGAGGTCACGCGCATCGAGGGGCGCGGCATATTAGGGATTGCCCAAACGCCGCCGAAAAAGCCGATGATCGCGGCTGTCGAGGGCTACGCGCTAGCGGGTGGCTTTGAGGCCGTACTCGCCTGTGACCTGCTTGTCGCCGGACAATCCGCCCAGTTCGGGATTCCAGAGGTAAAGCGCGGTCTTGCGGCCATGGCTGGGGGGCTCATGCGATTGCCGCGACGGATCCCCGAGCAGATCGCAATGGAAGCAGCGCTAACCGGTGACATGCTTGGCGCTGAACGGCTGTACCATTTTGGCCTTGTCAACAAACTTGTCGACGATGGCTGCGCCCTGGAGGCTGCCACCGAATTGGCTAGAAAGATCATCGCAAACGCTCCATTGGCGGTGGCGGCCAGTAAGCGCGTTATTGTTGAAAGCCGCGATTGGCCAATTGACCAGATGTTCGAGCGACAGGCCGAAATCACGGGCCATATCCTCGGATCGCAGGACGCCCGCGAGGGCGCAAAAGCCTTTGCCGAGAAACGCCCGCCTAACTGGCAAGGGTGTTGAACGTCGCGGACCGAATTGCCATCTAGCTTGCGGGCTCGTCGAGAACATCAATAGTCGCGGGCGTTTCATATGCGCTAAGTACAAGGTCGCGCATCCGTTCCAAGTGTTCATGCCAAAACCGCTCGACTGCGGCTCCATCGCCGAGCCGCATCAACTGGACTGCCTCCTCGCGGTTCCGGATGCTGTCTTGTCTGAGGGTATCGACCCGCGCCTTCGAAAGGGTGCGCTCGGTGATATGTTCGTGTTGTTTGCGAATGATATCGAATATAAGCGACCCAAGAAGACTCAGCGTGTTATTCCCACAATGCTGCAAAATGATCCCAGAAAAACCGGCGCTAAGGTCGGCATATCGCATTAGGTCCCGTTTCGAGGCTTCACGGGCTTCGACGATATTGGCATCCAGAAGATCAAAAACAGCCGTTTCTCCAGAAAGCGCCAGAAGCCGCGCCGCGGGGGGTTCGATTACCGTGCGGGCAAGCCATACGTCTTTCAAGGTCGTCCGCTTGATCTGCAAAAACACTCCGACCTGGCTGCTGATGTTGTTCAGATCGACAGATGAAACGCGCGCACCGCCATATTTTCCGCGACTTATGGTGATCAGGGATTCTGATTCCAACAGTCGCAAAGCCTCGCGAAGCGTCGGGCGGGACACCGAGAACTGGGCCTGCAGTACGCTTTCCGGCATAAGTTTCTCGCCCGCTTTCATCTGACCGCCAACGATCTGCCGTCGAAGCGCAGTCGCGACAACCACCGCGGCCTTGGGGCGATTTGGAGGATTGGCCATAAGAACTAATCTCGGATTGTTGGTTGTCGGAATTTCTGTTAATAGGTATACAATAAACGAGAATGCGGCAACCCCCTGCGGACATGCGCATGGACTGCCCAATCGGAATTATTTCAGGCCTCGCTAATGCCTGTGTTTGCGGTACGCAGGCGCCTGAAACGGGCTGTAAAAAAGGGTTCTGGAATGACCAAATCCGAACTTCGAAACCAATCAGATGCAAAACCGGCCTTGGCCGGTTTGCGTGTTCTTGAGTTGGGCACCTTCATTTCGGCACCTTTTGCCGCCACGCTGTTGGGTGATTTCGGTGCCGATGTTATTAAGGTTGAATTGCCGGGCGTCGGCGATCCGATGCGGACGCTGGGGACCCGCCCGCCCGGCGGTAACACCAGCTATTGGTGGTCGCAGATTGCGCGGAACAAGCGTTCGTTGGCGCTTGATGTTCGGACGCCGGAGGGGCGGGATATCCTTGGGCGTTTGATCACGACCAGCGATGTCTTGATCGAAAATTTTCGACCTGGAACGTTGGAACGTTGGGGTATTACCGCGGATTGGATCGCCGAGCGTAAATCGGATCTAATCATGGTGCGTATCAGCGGATACGGGCAGAATGGACCGTGGCGGGATGTGCCCGGATTCGATCGAAACGCGCAGGCCTTCTGTGGCTTGGCCTTTGTCACCGGAGAGCCCGAAACGCCGCCACAGCAGGCGGGATTGCCGGTTTGCGACTATACCTCTGGACTTTGGGCCGCATTTGGCGCGCTTGTGGCTTTGCTTGGCAAGCTTCGAAATCAGGATCCGGCAGGAAATTTGGTGGACCTGGCGCTATATGAATCGATGTTACCCTTCCTTAAGGATATCCCAATAACCCACGCAAAAGAAAGCAAAATAACCGAGAGAACTGGAAATACTCCAGACTATGTGGCGCCCGGTGGCGCATATCAAACGGGCGACGGCGAATGGATATTCATCAGCGGAACCGGAGACCGCGTTTTTGCAAGGCTGATGACCGCAATCGGCCACCCCGAGATGATCGAGATGCCAGAATTTAAGGAAAACAATGCCCGCGTCATCAACCGTTCTCAGATCGACGCGGCAATCAATTCCTGGCTGCAGGCTCGGTCGACCGAAGAGGCTCTGATTGCTTTCGTCAAGGCTGATGTGCCCGCCGTGAAGATCAACAGTATCGCCGACCTCGTCGCGCACCCGCAAGTCATCGCGCGCGACAATTTTGTGGATTTTCCGGACGCCGAAGGGGGCAACATCCGCCTGTCCACACCGGTGCCCCGAGTTTCGAGAGGTGGGGGAACCATTCGCTGGGTGGGTCAGCATATAGGGGAAGCAAATGCCGAAATACTGGGCGAAGAATTGGGGATGCCGGAAGAGGTTCTTGCGGATCTGAAGAGTCGCGGAATTATCGGATAAGCGTCTAAGCGCCCGAATTGTGTCAGGGCATTCGCCCAAGCGGAAATAAGTGTTGCCGGGTAGTTTAAATAGTTATACAATTAACTATGGTGAGGGGATCGATTGGGTGATTCCTTTGTCGGTTCTGCGGATTGGTTTTAACACATGCTGGAGCAAGGGTGTGGCGGTTCCCAAGGTCATTTACTGTGAAGAAATCATGCGGGAGGGGTTCGGGATTGCGCGTCATGACATACCGCTGGCGACGCGGGTTGAGTTTCTGGACCAATTGTCACTGACCGGACTGAAGCGGATTACTTTGGGCGCGTTTGTCAGCCCGCGGTTTGTACCGCAACTAGCAGATTTTGAAGAGCTTTTAAGATCGTTATCTCCAAAGGAGGGCGTGATATATCAGGCATTCACGCACAACCAGAAGGCCCGCGAAAAGGCACTGGGATTTGCGCCCCCGCTAACGGTCGAGGATGAGGTTCTTACGCTCTTTATCGATATTTGCGACGTGCACCAACGCCGCAACGTCAACCGGTCCATTGTGCAGATATTGGGCCAGTGGCCTGCCATGATCGAGGACGCCATCTCCCGAGGCGTAACGCAGGCTCGGGTGGCGATTGCCTCTGCCTGGGGGTCCAATTTCCAAGGCGCCTTCTCACAGGACTATCGAATGGCGTTCTTACAGCGACAAATGGCGTTGTTGGAGCGCGGTGGGCTTGAGGTGATCGAGATTGGGCTCCATGATTCTCAGAGTTTTTGCTTGCCACATGATATCAAAGCCGACCTTCAGCAAATCAAGACCCGCTGGCCGTCTGTTCGCCGGTTCCATCTGCATATGCACAACGCCCGCGGAATGGCGGTGCCGTCGATTTGGGCGGCCCTTCAAACGCTGACGGCAGACGATACGGTATTGATCGATGGCACCTTGGGCGGCATCGGCGGCGGTCAGTATTGCGGCAACGGTATCGCTTCGGCCATGGCCCCAACCGAGGACCTGCTTCATATGCTTGAGGGGATGGGCATTGACACCGGTGTCTCAATGGACCGCCTGATCGATTGTGTTTGGCGGCTGGAACAGATCGTCGGGCACGCAGCCTTCGGTCACGTTTCCAAAGCGGGCCCGCGACCTGAGCGCGCGGATATGTACTATGAGCCAAACTTGCCCGCTATCGAATCCCTGCAGGCCGCGCGACATTTTCGGCTTGGGCCAGACGCCTATGCCGCCGAGGCCTTTTCTCCCTGGCGAGAGCCTATCGTGGGACCATTTCTGAAAGAACCGCCGCGCTAGATACGCGCCCAAAAGGAGAGCGATATGAACATTGGGATGACGGACGAACAGGTTGCATTGCGTGAGTCTGTGCGCCGCTTTTGCGAAACCGAGTTGCTGCCGCACTACCAGCGCTGGGATCGCGAAAGTGACAAATTTCTTCCTGACAGCTTCATGCAGAAAATTATCGACATGGGATTGCTGCATCTGCGGCTTCCCAAAGAATACGGCGGGCAAGGCATGTCGTTCGTAGATTGCGGGCTGATCTGCGAGGAAATTGGCCGAGCTGACCACAACATCCGCTATATTATCAGCAACGCGATCCATCTTGGCGAGATGGCCCCTTCCATGCACCCCGATCTGCGTGAGGAATGGATCCCGCGGATCGCAGGTGGCGAGATGATGTCACTGGCCTTCACAGAACCGCGCGGAGGTGCGGATGCGGGGAACATCGTGACCAAGGCAGTGCGGGATGGCGATGATTGGTTGATTTCAGGTGAGAAGACGTCGATCACCTTCTGCGGTGTCTCCAAAGTGGTCTTCGTTTCGGCGCGCACGGGCGGGCCCGGCCCCAAAGGGCTGTCATTCTTTCTGGTGCCGACCGATCTGCCAGGTGTCACAGCGCATGAGTTTGAGCGGATGGGCCAAAGAATTGATCGCGCTGGCAGCTTCTTTTTCGACGAAGTTCGAATTCCGGCCCGTAATATGATCGGCGAGGAAAATACCGGGTTTATCTGGGCGATGACCATCATAGGCTACAACAGGAATTTCGTTCCATTGGCCTGCATCGGTGCCGCGCTAAAATCGCTTGAAGAGACAATCGAATACGCCAAACAGCGTCAGATCATGGGAAAGTCGATGTCGCAATGGCAGGCGGTCGCGACTGAGCTGGCGACCATTGCCACCCAGTTGGAGGCGGCCCGAATGCTTTGCTACAAAGCGCTTTCGCTTAAGGATCAAGGGCTACGACACGATGCAGAATCCTCGATGGCCAAATGGTGGGGGGTCAAGGTTGCCAACGAAGCAATCCAGACCTGCATGCGGTTGCACGGTCATTATGGTTGGGCAACGTCATTGCCGCTTGAACAGCGGTTGCGCGACAGTCTTGGCATGGAATCCGCTGATGGGCCTCGCGAAGTGCATCACGGGATCATCGCGCGCGAGCTTCTGGGGCGCAAGCATGCGCCATTTTGATCCTATAGTCGAAAACCCGCTGCCGGAATGTCGATCATGAAACTGGACGGCATCCGGGTTTTAGACCTATCCCGGTTTCTGCCGGGACCCCTGTGTACGCAAATGATGTCGGATCACGGTGCAGAGGTAATCAAGGTCGAGGCGGTGCAGGGCGGCGAACCAACGCGCGAAGTAGGGGGCAAGCGCGACGGGGTAAGCGTTTTTTTTGCAAACACAAATCGTGGCAAGAAAAGCCTCGCGCTTAACCTAAAAACTTCGGAAGGAGTCGAAGCCGTCATGCGTTTGGCGGCCACTTGCGACGTTGTCGTAGAAAGTTTCCGACCGGGTGTGGCTGAACGACTTGGCATCGGTTATGAATCCGTTTGCGCGCGGGCGCCGCAAATCGTTTATGCCTCGATTTCCTCGTTCGGAAGAACAGGCCCGAAACGCGATCTGGCCAGCCATGATCTGACGATCGAGGCGGCGGCAGGCGTTCTTTCGATTACCCGAGGAAGGGATGGCGCGCCGGCCATTCCCGGGCTTGCGAGTGCCGACATAACCGCTGCGTTGGCATCGCTAAGTGGTATATTGATGGCGCTGCTGCGTCGCCACGCGACAGGGCGGGGCGATTTTCTGGACATGGCAATGTCCGATTGCCTTCTTGCTGGTCTAACCAACAATATGGACACGGCTATGGCTAAGCGTCAGCCGCCTGATTTGGCGTCTGGTCGCTCTCTTGGTGGAAATGCCCTCTATTCAATCTACGAAACCAGCGACCGTGAATGGATTGCGATCGGCAGCCAAGAACCGAAATTTGCCGCGAACATTCTCAACGCACTTGGTCGCCCGGACCTGATCCCTCTGTCGGAAGAGCCGCCGGGATCGGCGCAGCTGCCGTTGCGAGATTTTCTGACCCACGTGTTGAGAACCCGCACTGCCAGAGACTGGGCCGAATTCTTTGATGATTTGGATGTGCCTATCTCCCCAGTGCGCTCTTTGCCGGAGGTTCTTGACGATCCACAATATAGGGACCGCGGTATGGTTCTGACCGACGCGCGGGGCTGGGATCACCTGGGCACGCCGATCAAGTTCGCGGCAGAACCAGGCGTTCCCGTACTGGAAGCCCCCGCCCTTGGGCAACATTCAACAGAAATTTTGGCGACAGCCGGATATTCCGCCGACGAAATAGGGGCCGCCATTTCGAACGGAGTGGTCCGACAAGCCAACGAACATGAAATTGCAATGTTTTCAGGATCAAGGGGACTTTCGGATGCTTAGAGCTGCACTTGTTGATTTCCGATATAAGCCCGCTATCGGGCGAAACCTCAGAAATGTGAGCTTCACATGAGCAAGAAACGTTTTGCCGTAATCGGGGCCGGTGCCGGCGGCTTATGTGCCGCCAAGAATCTGATCGCCCGAGGGATCGAGCCAGTGATCTTTGAAATTGGCACAAGGATCGGAGGCCTGTGGGCCTATGAAAACGACAGTGGCCGCAGCCCGGCCTATAAGTCGCTGCGGATAAATTCGGAAGCACGGGTAAGCTCTTACGGAGATTTCCCGTTCCCGGAAGGCACTCAGTATTACCCCGACACAGTCGAGATGGAGGCGTATTTTGTGAGCTATGCCCGAAAATTTGACCTGACGAACAAGATACGAGTCAACAGTTTAGTCGAGGCAATATCACCCGAAGGCGACGGTTGGCGTGTAAAGATTGCGGGCAATGGTGACGAGCTTTTCGACGGTGTTATTGTGGCCTCGGGCCACCAGTCCACACCGCGCCATCCCGAACAGGTCGAAGGATTTGACGGGCACTATATTCATGCCAAAGACTACCGCGTTCCGACGCCATATGCAGATAAGCGTGTGCTTGTGATTGGCCCAGGCAACAGCGGAGTCGATATCGCGGCAGATATTTGTACGGTGACCAAACAGACCTTTCTGGCGGCACGATCCCCTGTGCTGATCATGCCCCGATTGATGTTCGGAAAGCCGCAGTCGCGTACGCTGGCGCTCTTGGAAAAGCCATGGCTGCCTTGGAGGCTCAAGGTCTGGATGCGGACCCAACTGACCCGGGTTTTTCATGGCAGGATGGAAGATTGGGGGTTTCGGACGCCAGAGGGGCGGACCCACCCGATCAGTCACCCGACACTCATATTCCATCTGGCCTGGAACCGCATCAAGGCCAAGCCGGGGATTGATCGGGTCGAAGGCAGTACGGTCCATTTCATCGATGGCACCGCTGAGGACATTGACGCGATCATTGCCTCCACTGGGTACGAGACGGATTTGCCTTTCCTGCCGGAAGGCACGTCGCCAGTGCGGGGTACGCACATGCACCTTTACAATCGGATCGTTCATCCAGATCTGCCAAATGTCTTCTTCGTCGGTTTCTTTGATGTGACAGGTGGCAGCAACATCCGGATGATGGACGACCAAAGTGAATACGCTGCGGCCATCGCCGCGGGCGCAATCCGGCTGCCTTCCCCGGATGAGATGCGCGCTTCCATCCGCGAGGATCTCGCATTTCAGAAGGCACAGTTCCCTGACAGCCCCCGCTATGGGCTCGAACTTGATCCCGTGCGGTATCGCAAGCGTTTGGCCGAAGATTTCAGACGCAATGGTGTGGCGCGCTAGGTTACAAACGTCGACCTAGGCGCCAAGAATTTTCCAGATGCCATTGGCCGTGGCAACGAGCCGTTCGGCGGCATGAATGTCGGCCCTCAAAAACACCAGTGCGCGGGTCATCCGCACGACCGTACCGCGCGCAACAAGGAAGTCGCCCACATGTGGCGAGGCTACGAACTGGACATCCAACTGCACCGTAACCTGGGCACGTCCTTGGCCCGCGTCGACGGTCGTATACCCCAATGCGTGATCGGCCAGGCCTGCAACGACTCCTCCGTGAACCCGGTGGTTGCGGTTGCGATGCCTTTCGTCGGTGAGTAGGCCATAAAGCGTTTGGTCGCCGTCGCGTTTCTTCCAAAAACCGCCCATACGCAAGGGATAGCCGAACTCATCTTCCATCCGCTGCCATCCTTCTTGAGCGGGATCATAGTCGGAATTTGTGTCTGGCATTGATGGCGTCTCCGGTTTACATGCGTCTAAGATACCATGCGGTACACATTTACACCAGCCAGGATACATGCTATGAAAATCAAAAACTAGATCGGGGTCTTGTGATGAGTCTACGCGCAAAAGGGGCCGTGACCGGGATCGGCGAGACAGACTATACGCGGAACTCTTCCAAATCTGCGTTCGAGCTGCAGATCCAGGCATCCTTGCTGGCAATTCGCGATGCGGGTCTCGACCCAAAAGACATTGATGGCGTCATCCCGATCGGGCTGACGGGCGCCCCGGCAGAGCAGTTCGTAACCAATTTTGGAATCCCGGATCTAAGGTTCTCGGCCGTGACACCGATGGGTGGGGCAAGTGGGATTGCGGCCATTCAGACGGCCATTGCGGTGATCGAGGCCGGGATCTGCAATCATGTGCTAATTCCTTCGGGCCGTAATGTTTCATCTGGTGCGCGAGCGGGCGTGCGGATCCACCAGATGCCGCAGTTTCACCTGATCACCGAATACGAGTATCCGCTTGGCGCGATCTCCCCGGCACAGCTATACGCACCCATGGCCCGACGTCACATGGAGCTTTTCGGCACCACAAGCGAACAACTCGCGGAAATTGCCGTAACGATCCGCGGCCATGCCAATCTTAATGACAATGCGATCATGCGCGACAAGCCCATGAGTGTAGATGACCATCAGGCCTCCCGCATGATAACAGACCCATTTCGTTTGTTCGACTGCTCACTGGAAAGCGATGGAGGGGCGGCCGTGGTGATCAGCGCGTCAAGAGCCGCGCGTGACATGCCCCAGCATCCGGTGGATGTGCTTGGCATTGCCGAGGGCCACCCCGACAGCCCAAGCGCGATCACGCCCCGCGGGGATATGACCACGCTGGGGCTTGCAAAGGCGGCTCCTGTGGCGTTTGAAATGGCTGGCGTTCGCCACGCCGATATCGACGTGGCCGAGATTTACGACTGCTTTACCTGGGTAGTTTTGTGCCAGTTGGAAGACATGGGATTCTGCCAAAAAGGCGAAGGCGGGGCTTTCGTTGAAGGCGGACGGCTGCGGCTGGGCGGCGAGCTGCCCACTACCACGCACGGCGGCCTACTCAGCCAGGCGCATATGCTTGGGATGAACCACATAGTCGAGCTTGTGCGCCAGTTGCGCCACGAAGCGGGCCGGGCGCAAGTTCTGGGTGCCGAGATCGGGTTGTGTACCGGCTATGGTGATATGGGCGACGGAGCCATTGCCATCATGCAAAGAGGCTGAAAGTGAATACCAATATACCCCCAGTTTATCCCAGCCCTCACGCTGATGCCATGTCCGGGCCCTATTGGGAGGGCACCAGACGCGGCGCATTGGTTGTACAACGTTGCGGTGCCTGCGGCTCCTTGCGCCACTATCCGCAAGTGCTTTGCGCGCGTTGCTATTCGGACCTGATTGACTGGGTCGAACTGAGTGGGCGCGGAGCTGTTCACAGCTGGACCATCTGCTATCACGCTTTTCATCCGGCATTTGTTCAGGATGTGCCTTACGCGTTGGTCACCGTCGACATGGAAGAGGGAGTCCGTGCGATGGGGCGTCTGGTTGGTCTCCAATTTGAAAACCTCTCGGTCGGTCTAGCCCTTCGGGCGACGTTTCCCCGGCGCGCGGATGGCTTTGGACAACTGACGTTCGAACCCCGTTGATGTGACGCGTACTAACTCGCGTACAAAAAAAGGCCAAATCTGTGCCTCAGATGTATTGCATACCTGCTGGTTTATTGTTAATACTACTGAGTAGTATTACTTGATTCTGACTAATGAAATCACCTCTCGAATGACAGCCTCTCGCGACACCGACACAGCCAAACGCCTTGACCCATTGGCTCTTGACGGGCGTATGATTGGCATGAGCGAATTGTTGGACCGTCTCGCGGCCCGGATGCCGGATGGCCTGGCGGCGATCGACGAGCGTGGCTCGATAACGTACGCAGGCCTGCGTGACCGATGCGAAGGCCTTGCGCGGGCTTTTGTGGGGCAGGGGATTTCAAAAGGTGCCAGGGTCGGTCTGCTGTGCGGCAATGGAATTGACTGGCTGACGATTGCCTTTGCGACGGCACGGGCCGGCGCGACACTGGTTCCTTTCAGTACTTGGTCGACCCGTGCGGAGCTTGAGTTCCTGTTCGCTGATGCCGATTGCCGGGCCTTGTTCGTCACCAGCGATTTTGGTGGACGTGATTTCACGCAGGAAGTGGCCGCGGTGGCGCGCAGCGACAAACCTCGTTTGGTTGCCGTAGATGGCAAAACCCGGCCTGGATTCACCTCATTTGATGCGTTTGCAAAAGGGGCCACAGGAACGCCGACGGCCGCCGGACCGGACGACGATGCAATGATCCTCTATACATCCGGTTCCACCAGTCGCCCGAAAGGCGTTCGGCTGAAACAGGCGGCACTGGTCGAGAACGGGCGCCATATCGGGGACAGGATGGGTCTGGTTCCGGGTGATCGGGTGTTTCTTCCGGCTCCATTGTTCTGGGCCTACGGAGGGTGTAATGCCCTTCCTGCTGCAATGAGCCATGGGGCGACACTGGTCTTGCCATCGCGTTTCGAAGCGGGCCAGGCACTTGACCTAATCGAAGCGCATGCCTGCAGCGCTATCTACACTTTGCCTTCGATCACCTCCGCACTTCTGCGCCATGCCGCGTTCCGGCCCGATAGGACCAAGACCCTGCGCACAGGTCTGACCATCGGTAGCCCCGAAGACGTCCGCAGCGCTGTTGAGGATTTGAACGTACCAGAAATTTGCAACGTCTACGGCGCCACGGAAACCTACGGCAATTGCGCGGTCACTTGGCACCATTGGCCGCTAAGTCGTCGGGCCGTTTGCCAGGGCCCCTTGTTGCCGGGACAAACAGTCCGGTTTCGTGATCTTGAGACTGGCGAGTTATGCCCGCTGGGCGTGCCTGGAGTTGCAGAGGTAAACGGCCGTATCTCGCCAGGTTATTTTGGGCAAAGCGAGGCCGAAAACGCAAAGGCGCTCACAGCGGACGGATATTACCGTACCGGCGATGTGGGGTATTTGGATGGCGAGGGGAGTTTTGTCTTCGTTGGCCGGGATTCAGAAATGATCAAGCGGGCCGGGATCAATGTGTCTCCGGCCGAAGTCGAAGATGTCCTTAGGCAAGCCACCGGGGTCTTTGCCGCAGCGGTCACTGGCGTACCCGACTCGGATCGAGGCGAATTGATCGTGGCATACGTTGTCGGCCGGGGGATCCGGCGTGACGCTATTTACGCGCATTGCCGCGCGGTCCTGTCGAAATACAAATTGCCCGACCGGATCGAAATCCTAGATTCACTGCCGCTTACCAATACGGGCAAGTTGCAACGCAACGTGGTCAAGCAGATGGCCATAGAATTATTGGGAGCCGGGGCAACATCATGAAAGATGCATGGGGCAAATGGGGCGATGACGACGAGATCGGTGCGCTGAACTTGATTGGAGCGCAGGAAGTCTGCGCAGCGGCCAAGCTGGTAACCAAGGGCCTTGTCATCAGCCTTGCGCAAGAGATTTCTGCGGCGATGCCCTTGCCGCCCCATCGTGCCGGCGTCACGCATCATATGGGGCGCGACGGAGGAGATTATGCGGCAGGCGCACGACGGCCCGGCGGATTTCAGTTCGCCGAGGACACGGTGAGCTTGCCGCTACATACCGGCACCCATGTCGATGCGTTGTGCCATTGTTGGTATGACGACAAGCTTTATAATGGATTTTCTGGCGATGACGTTCGCAGCAGTGGCGCCAAAAGGCTGGGTGTCCACACGATGCCCCCTGTGGTTGCACGCGGTCTGTTGCTTGATTTCGTCGCTTTGACCGGCGCTCCGCTGGCTGATGGAACACCTATCGACCGCCAGATGTTGTACGCGGCGCTGGAACGCGCGGGAACTGAACTGCTCGGTGGTGACGTCGTCTTGCTTCGGACGGGCTGGCAGGAAGCTCAAGGTCGGACAGCGCCCGACTACGACGCCGAACCGGGGCTTGACCTGGACGCAGCCCTCGTTTTGGCCGAGGCCAGCGTGGCCATGGTTGGCGCCGACAACTATGCGGTTGAGGTACTGCCATTCGCGCCCGGGACTGTTTTTCCGGTTCATCAACGCCTGATCCGTGACTATGGAATACCGCTCCTTGAGGGTCTGTTGTTGCAGCAACTCGCCGAAGCTGGCGCAACAGCCTTCATGTTCGTGGCAGCCCCACTTCCGATCAAAGGTGCCACCGGAAGCCCGATCACGCCGGTAGCTGTCATATGAACTTAGCCAAGCCATCGGATGGAGGCACTACAAACGCTGAGGCCTGGCCTGCAGAAATCTGGCCAAATTTTAGGGGGAGATCCTGATGCCTTTGAAACGAAAAACAGCGATTGTCGGGACCGCAATCCTGGCGCAACAAGAGGGCGACCCCCGCTCATTGGAGGAGCTGCTCTACGACGTCGTGCAGGCGGCTCTGAAGGACGCCGGAATGGTGATCGATGACATTGACGGCATCGTTGTCGGTTCTAATGATCAATATGACGGACGAGCGATCGCGGTCATGATGGCCTCGGGCTCGGTCGGGGGCGTGGACCGCGATATTCTGTCGACGCCTTCGGCTGGTGAACATGCGTTGGTCATGTCGACGTTGCGCGTTGCTTCAGGATTGTTCGAGACGCACCTGGTCGTATCGTGGAGCCCGACAGAAGCATCGTCTTTGTCAGAGGTCCAACGTCTTGGTGTTGATCCATATTTCCACCGTGGTCTTCCGATGGACGAAAACGCAGGAACCGCGATGCAAGCCATCGCGATGACGGCCATGACGCCAGAGTTGCACGACTTGGCGACCCGCGTTGCGCAGCATAGTCGTGCCAGCGGCGCGCGCGCGCAGGCGGGGGGTGCCCTGAAATCCGAGCCACTTGGCCGGCTGCCGTTTCCTTTGGACGACGGCATGATCTCGGCCCCGGTAACCGGCGCTGTCGCGATGGTCATCGCCTCTGACGCCTATGTTGCCGAGAGAAACTTGGAAAGTGTGGCCTGGCTGAACGGCATGGGTTGGGCGACCGAGGCGGGCTATCTGGGTGATCGCGACCTGACAAAGGCGCAAGCACTGGCGGTCGCCCGCGACCGCGCGTACGACGAAGCAGGGCTGAGTGCGCCGCGCAATCAGATCGACGTGGCCGAGGTGACGGATGTAAGCCCTTATCAGGAACTGTTGGTGTCAGATGTGCTAGGCCTGTCACCACGTGCCAATTGGGAGGTCGATGTTGCCACGGGCGTTTTCCTGCCGGACAGCGACTTGCGGATGAATCCCTCGGGCGGTGTCGCGTGCTTCAATCCTGTGTTCTGCTGCGGGCTTGTCCGTGTCGCAGAAGCCGCCAACCAAGTTCGCGGAACAGCCGGTGCGCACCAGGTCCAAGGTGTTAAGACGGCCATTGCGCATGCGGCCAGTGGTTTCGCCATGATGTATCAGTCCGTTTTTGTTTTGGGCGCAAAGCCAAAAGGAGCAGTGGCATGAAGGCCCCACGCGTAGGAATTATTGGTATCGGGCAATCGGCATTCACGCGCCGGCGCGACGATGCGAGCTATCCGGATTTGGTCCGTGAGGCCGTCGTTCAGGCGATGAGCCAATGTGAGCTGGATTTTGATGCGATTGACGGGACCGTATATTCGTTGTCGCCAGATGCCATGGTTGGGATTGGCAATGCCGAGCGCTTAGGCGTTGATGCTGTGGGCGGGCGCCTCAAGCCCTTCCTACGGATCAACACCGGTGGCGCGACCGGGATCAGCGCCGTTGCAGCAGCGTATTACCACGTGGCTGCAGGTGCCTGTGACGTAGTGCTGACAGCCGGGGCCGATAAGGTCGGCGAATGCGGTGACAGCCAGACCGTCCTAAACAAGATCTGGGACCCAATTTATGAACGTCCGCTGCCACAGGGAACGATCACAATGCTGGCCATGTCTGGCATTCGTTACCAGGAACAGTACGGCATGACCGAAGAGGACATGGCTCGCGTCGTTGTCAAAAACAGGTATCACGCGTCGCTGAACCCCAAGGCGCATCTACGCAAACAGGTGACAGTCGACGAAGTGATGGCTTCGCGTTATATATCTTGGCCGATCAAGCTTATGGACTGCTGCCCGCAATCATCGGGAGGCGGCGCCATGGTGCTGGCTTCCGAAGAATTCATCAAAGACAACAAGCTGGACGCGGTTTGGATCACCGGCGTGGGCCATTGTTCCGAAACCTACTATCTAGGTGACCGGATGGGAAGGGGCCAACTTGCCGATCATGCCGATGCCTATTCCCTGGGTAAGTCGATCGGGCGCGCCTATGAGATGGCGGGTGTCACGGATCCACAGAAACAGATCGACGTGGCCGAGCTTTATGCACCGTTCTCAAATACCGAGTTTCACTCGATCGAAGCCGCCGGTCTCGCGAAAGTCGGTACGTCGGTGCCCCAGGTAAACGAGGGGCGGTTTACGCTGGGCGGCGACATTCCAGTAAATCCATCTGGTGGCACGCTATGTACAAATGCGATCGCTGTCACGGCGATGATCCGTGTGGCCGAGGTCGCCCTGCAGGTCTGGGGCAAGGCCGGCGATCATCAGGTCAGAGGCGCACAGCGCGGCGTCGCAAGCGGCAACGGTGGAGATCACCAATTCTTTGGCGCCGCGGTCATTGAAGCATAGGAATCAGGAGACAAACATGGAACTTTTGCAGCGTAAGGAAACCTGGAATATTACCTACACCCATGCTCTGGGTGAGACGGCAAGCTGGTTCTTTGTCCAGTTGCGGGACCACAAAAAGCTCTATGGGCGTCGGGATGCCAAAACAGGCCGTGTGCTGGTACCGCCTCGCGCCTTTTCAGATCAGACGCTGGAACCGACGACCGAATGGGTCGAAGTTGGCCCAGGCGGGCGGATCGAGACATTCACAATGGTGTATGAAGCTTTCAACGGCCTGCCACCGCCGCCCTATGCGTTCGGGTTTGTGATGCTGGATGGTGCGGATACCGCAATTGGTGGATTTTTCCGGGGGATAGACCTGGGTGATCCTGCCGCTGCTGCCCAAAAGCTGGCGGTTGGCACTCGGATTACGACCAAGTTTGCTGACGAGCGGATTGGCGACATTTCCGATTTCTGGTTTGAATTGGAATAAGCAGGCCGCGTTCACCTTCTGTAGGCGGTCGGCAAAGCAAGGAGCCAGATGCATGATTCCCCGTACGATCTTTGACGAATATCACGAGATATTTCGCGCGTCGCTGAAACGCTTCATCGCCGAAGAAATCCTTCCGAATTATGCAGACTGGGAAAAAGTCGGAATCGCGCCGCGTTCAATTTGGAAAAAGGCTGGTGATCAGGGCTTTCTCTGCACAAACGTGCCAGAGGAATTTGGCGGGATGGGGGGCGATTTTTTGTACTCGGCCCTGATGATAGAAGAAATGGCGCGTGCGGGTTGCACGACGCCCACCTTCTATCTGCATTCCGAAATTATCTCTCCCTATCTTGTTCACCACGGCAGCGAAGAACAGAAACGGACATGGTTGCCAAAGATGGCCAGCGGCGAGGTGATCACCGCACTTGGCATGTCCGAACCGAGCGGCGGTAGTGACGTGCAGAACATTCGGACAACGGCCATCCGTGACGGCGATGACTATGTCATCAACGGGCAAAAAACATTTATCACCTCCGGTTTCAATGCCGACCTTGTCGTGCTGGCCTGTAAGACCGACCCCAGTCAGAGCGCAAGGGGCATCAGCCTGATCCTGGTCGAAACGGATCGGCCGGGTTTCTCGCGCGGACGCATGTTGGAAAAGATTGGGTGCAAAGGCCAGGATACGGCTGAGCTCTTTTTCGAGGACCTTCGAGTTCCGGTCGGGAACCTTCTTGGTACTGAGGGCGGCGGTTTCGCCATTCTTATGCAGGAGCTGGCGCAAGAAAGGCTGGTTCAGGCGATCCGCGCGGTTTCTTCAGCCGAGGCCGCGGTGGAATGGACCATTGCCTACGCAACCGAGCGCAAGATGTTCGGACAATCGCTAGCTGACTTCCAGAACACCCAATTCAAACTCGCCGAGTTGACGGGACAGCTGGCTGCGCAGCGGGTGTTCGTTGACCGGTGTACGGATCTGCATGTTCGCGGCGACTTGGACCCGGTCGATGCCGCTATGGCCAAGATGGTCACGACGGAACTGCAGTTCAAGGTCATGGACGAATGCCTGCAACTTTTCGGTGGTTGGGGCTATATGACCGAATACCCGATCGCACGGGCCTTCGTGGATGCGCGGTTGGGTCGGATCGGCGGCGGCAGCATCGAAACAATGAAAAGCATAATCGCGAAATCCATCATGCCGAATCTGCGCCGGAAATAAAAGGCTTGGCAAACAAATTGCGTTTAGGAAACTGGTGGCAACACGACTGTGTTCGTGCTAGCAGGTAGAAATAGCTACTCGAACGCAAGCAAGTCTAATTTTTTTGAGGTCCCGTGAATGAAAACAGACAGAAAGACGATGGCAATCCGCGAAGAGATTACGGCTCTGAAGCGCAGCCGCATCATAGGTGCGGCTGTCGAATTATTCTACGAGAATGGGTACGACAAGTCAACGCTCGAGGCTGTGGCAGAACGTCTGGGAGTTACCAAGCCATTCATCTATTCACACTTCAGTTCAAAAGCCGATCTGCTGGCCGACATCTGCGCGCGCGGGATATCAGCGTCACTTGAAGCGATTGAAAGCGTTAACAGCCTGGAGGTCTGCCACACCGAACGTCTGACCCAACTTGGTCGCCGCTTCGTAACGGCCGTTCTAGAAAATCAGATGTATATTGCGACCTTCACGCGCGAAGTAAAAGAGTTGGCTTCGGACGATCTTGAAAGCATCAACGCCATGCGCCGGAGTTTTGACAAACAATTGACCGCCATGATCCGCGACGGTGTCGAGGCCGGCGAATTCGACGTCGACGATCCCCATCAGGCCGCCCTGGCTATCGGGGGAATGGTCAGTTGGGCCTATGTCTGGTTCCGACCCGATGGACGCTTGCCCTTGTCGAGCGTATCAGAAGAAATGACAAAACTGATCCTGGCCATGGTCAAGGCCAAAACCGATGTTGCCAGCGTACATGTGGTTGAGACGGGAAAAACGGACTCTTAGGCGCGGCGGGGCGCTGGCTAGCATTCGCAGATGACCAAACGTAGCCCTTTCCGTTATTTCAAGACGAGTCCAAAGATCGTCCGCTTGGCGGTGATGCTATACGTCCAGTTCCCGCTGTCGCTTCGCAACGTCGAGGATTTGCTCCGTGAGCGGGGCTGGTGTTCAAGGTTCGATCAATTTTGCTGAAGGCAGTGTTTGTCAGTTATATTTGCTTGGTGACTAATTCGACTATACAATCGGCTGTCGACCATCTTAAAGACGAAAGCATGTAACAGTAATTCATACAGGAAGCCAACGCCAGCTCGGCAATTGTAAACCCTTAGATGATCTGGATACAATTGCGCTACGCTGATTTTTCGAACATGATCGTAACTTGCCCAAGCCTCAGGCCATACTTTGACATATAGGCAATATTGAGCACTCGATTATCATCCAGCATCCACATGTAGTCATCGAATAAGACCCGAATTTCGCCATCCTCATTGGGGAGATCGATGGTGTACGTCCAGTAGAACATATCACCTTCTATTTCACCAAACGCTCGACCTTGAACACCCTCGGCTTCACCACTCCAGTCGCCGCTTGGACCTTCAGTAAGGGTCCAAATTCGTTGTTCGCTGTTTCCGTCAGCATATTCGAATTCCTCAACCAAGCGTAGTCGCTGTCCGTCCCAGTCTCCCGTAATGTTAACCTTGAAGCGGCGGCTAACATTGCCGAGCACATCTTGAAACTGCCCATAAGCTACAGTTTCACCCTTGAAAAACTCCACCAGATCAAATTCTCTCGTTGAGAGCTTGGCATCGTCAATTGAAGGCTTGATTGAACACGCCTGTAGCAACAAAAGTACAAACAGAAACTTAAATACACGCATCTTAATGTCCTCGCTTCGAAGGTGCCGACGTCAAATCCGTCAATGAACATTTAGTTCAATTTTGGCTTCAGACAGGTGGTTTTGAAAAGAATCGCCGCAAGTTTCACCTCAACAGGCAACAAGCAGTGATGACCACATATGTCAGTGACAGGTGGTTCGACTTGACGCTATGAGCAGCCTCATCTGGCTGGTCCAATTTGATTGTTAGTGCATGATTGGCCTCTGATCCAAGTGTAATATGGCTTCAGGAGCTGGTGGGCGGTAGCCCAATGCACTGTGCGGTCTCTTTGTGTTGTAGTGTTTCCTCCATTCTTCGATGATGATCTGTGCTTCCCGTAGGCTGTAGAAGATCTCTCCGTTGAGCAGTTCATCTCTGAACCTGCCATTGAAGCTCTCGCAGTAGCCGTTTTCCCAAGGGCTTCCTGGCTCGATGTAGGCCGTCTTAGCTCCGACAGCAGTAATCCAGTCCCTTACGGCTTGAGCAATGAACTCTGGGCCGTTGTCTGATCGAATGAACGCTGGGGAGCCACGCAAGATGAACAGATCGGTTAGAGTATCAATAACGTTCGTTGAGTTCAGCTTCCGATCGACCTTGATGGCCAGACATTCCCGACTGAACTCGTCGAGGATGTTCAACGTTCGAAAGACCTTCCCGTCATCAGTCCGGCAATGAACGAAGTCATAACTCCAGACATGGTTGCGATACTCTGGACGCAGCCGAACACATGATCCATCATTCAGCCAGAGCCGTCCCTTCTTCGGTTGCTTCTGTGGAACCTTCAGCCCCTCTCGTCGCCAGAGCCGCTCAATACGGCCATCGCTGACTGACCAGCCCGCTTCTCTCAGCAAGGCAGCAATCCTGCGATAGCCGTATCTGCCAAACTGACGAGCCAGCTCAATCATATCAGAAACAAGCCTGTCTTCATCAGTGCGCCCTTTGGGGACATGTCTCTGTGTAGAGCGATGTTGCCCCAACACCCGGCAAGCTCGACGCTCCGAGACTTTGAACTGGCTGCGCACATGATCAATGCAAGCACGACGACGAGCGGGGCTCAGAAGTTTCCCCGTGCAGCTTCCTTCAAAATCAACTTGTCGAGCGTCAGGTCCGATACAGCCCTTCTGAGCTGTTCATTCTCCTTCTGGAGCCGCTTCAGTTCCTTCAATTGATCTACGCCCATTCCACCATACTGCTTGCGCCAGCGGTAATAGGTTTGCTCAACAACTCCGATCTGTCTGATTGCATCCAGACGGGACATGCCTTGCCCCATCAAAACCTCAACTTGCCGTAACTTCGATACTATCTCTTCCGGCTTCGGTCGCTTGTTCGCAATTCTCGGTCCTCCGTTTCCTAAACATAGCGGTGGAACAGTTCAGATGGGGAGGCTCAGTCCCCGAAGACGGTCGTTTGGGATTCACACCATTCTAACCATCTACCTACTGATAGCATTCAAATGGCTCTTGCTCATTTTAAGTTTTTTCCGGGTTGGAAGCAAAAAACTGATGAGGCTATTCGGAAAGTGCAGCATCACAATGGTTCAATCAAGTACAAAGCCTTAAAATTGGCCTATGAACGGTTAGAAGATTGGCCGTTGGAAGGGCCATGGAGTAAAGAATTTGCTTCTGGATCTGATCTGGAAAAGATTGGCCTCGTATTTGATCGTCTTTGAGGCCATTTATTTATGCTTATGTATCTGGTCGCATCGGAGACAGTCTAAATGACAACAAAACAAAAAGTGAAAAACACAATTTTTGCATCTCTTAAATCTCTTTTGCCGGATGCAAGTGTCCAGTTTGATATGGATACTCCCTTGGGAGAGGGGGGGCTTGAATTAGATTCGCTAGCTTACTTGGATATCATTCTAGCAATTGAGGAAAAATTGGACGTTAGAGCCAGGACCGAGGATCTAGATGCGGATGCTCTTCAGTCTGTTGGAAGCCTCGTTCATTTCGTCGAAAGCCTGTGTGATGGGAATTCCTGAAAAGCTAATTTTTCGTCTGTTTGCGGCTCCCGGTTTACTGAGTGAAAAACTGAAATATCTTCACAAGCTGTCAAACGAGATCACGCCTCCCGAAAATCTCAGAGCTTGGGGGGAACGTGTTCTTAACAACAAGGCTGAGTCTTGGACGAGAGCCGCATGGTGGGGGCTGGCTGCAGGGGAGTTGCTTCGACTGTATTTGATGAGTCCGCAACATAGAGAAGAAGCCGTGGGTCTTGTTAAAAAAAATGAGTGGGAGAAATACAGGAAAAATTGGGAAAACAAAGGGGTTGTGCTAGCCGCGGGCCATGTCGGGCCGCCCCGATTTGCCATGGTTGCAGCGGCTCAAAAGTTTAATAACATCTCAATATGGACTGATCCCGTTAATGATAAGAACCTCACAGAGCCTCGCGATGGTTTAGAATATTTGAACCCAGCAAAAGAAGATAAAGGAGCAATATTCCTCCGCGCGGCACTGAGACTACGGGAAAATGGGTTGGTTTTGGGTGCAGTAGATGGCAAGCGAAGTGACCGACCTGTCTTCATCAAAGATTTCAACCGTGTATGGGCATTTTCCCCCGGCATTCCTATGTTGGTACGTAAACTAGGAGTTGAGGCATATTTGACTCTGGCCGTGTGGGAGGGGATGACCATTCGTCTTGTCGCAGTGCCCATCAATCCCCCTGATCCGGACCTTCCGGAAAAGGAGTGGATTGATGCTTGGATTGTATCGTATTGGGGGTTGCTCCGGAAGGTTATCATGCAATCGCCTATCAATATGCGCTGGCAGCTTTTCGAAGACCCCGCTCTCATCAGATCAGATATGGGAATATGACACGTAATTTTATTAATATTTTGGCAGCAAAGAGCTCCGACGATGTGGCTCTTAGATCAGATTCTGAGGAGATATCCTACGGCGTCTTGTTAAGCAGGGTTTATGCTCATGCGATCGATTTGGGTCTGAACCGAATTTCTGCTAGTCAGCGGATCATTATTGGCTTGGAAGACTCTCAAAAAATTTTGCTCACCTTACTCGCTTGCTGGAAGTGTAATCTCATTCCGGTAATATCACGCGAGGGTCGTAAGGTCGCTCATCTTGCAGAATTGGCAAAATTTAGTAACGCGGCGGCAATTGTATACTCGGATATGTCTTGTGAAATCCTCCCATCAGATAGGGATATGATACCGCATGAAGAAGAATGTCTAATTATCTGTACATCGGGAACAACCGGAAACCCGAAGATGGTGGCATTGCCCTGGTCTTCTATTTTGCTCAATGCAAAGGCGATCTCGAGCCAACTTGATTTGACATCCGCAGATATTGTTGCAGTGACAACATCGCTTACCTATTCCTATGGTTTACTAGGAACGGCCATAGCTGGGTTATATGCAGGTGCATGCTTGCGATTTTTTCCAAAGAATGCTCCACCCCCACAAGTTTTGCAGACGATCCGAAGAGAAGCTTTAACTGTGGTCCAAGGACCACCCTCTTTGTGGCATCTATTTGAAGCATTTTGGGATAAAACAGTATTTACGAGTGTGCGCTGTGTAACAGTTGGGGGGGAGAGTTTAAGCTCGGATTTGCAGGTTTTTTTCAATACGGCATTTCCGGCCGCTGATAAACAATTTATTTTTGGTATGACAGAGGCTGGACCTAGGATTTCGCACCTAAATTTTGAAGCAGGTGGGGGGCTCGATAGTAGAATTGGAGTGCCGTTCAAACATTTCGACTGGCGTATTGATCCAGTGGATGATCCCGAAATGTCTGAGGAATCTGGTCGTCTTGTTCTGAGAGGACCCGCCATGTTTATTGGATATTTGCAGGCAGATGGAACATATTCAGGGAAGGACGCCGAGGGTTATTTTCATTCTTCTGACCTTGTAAAATTTACTCCTGAGATAGGCCTGCAATTTTTAGGGCGACTTGATGCGGTTTTTAAAAGCGGTGGAAAGCTTGTAAACCCACTAGAGGTCGAAGAAGCTCTTCTATCTCATCAAGCTGTAAAGGAGGTTCTCTGTACTCCTGAGCCACACAAAATACTCGGGCTAGTACCAGTGGCCACGGTTGTTCCAAAACACGGGATGACCCTTGATCTGAAAGACATCGTGGCACATTGTTCGGCAGTGCTTCAGCCTCATGCCGTTCCCAAAAAAATAACACTGGCACAGACGCTTCCCGTTGCCGCTTCAGGAAAGCGTTTACGCAAGCCTGTGCAATAGTGCGATAGCCTATGTGTCAATCCACAAAAGCGCGTTCTTTAATGCGAGCAAGAGGTTGCCAGAAGTACTGTAGAACAGTGCGCTTGCCTGAAAGAACGTCAATCGTGGCAACCATACCTGGTAGTAACAACACCTCCTCACCGTTATCTTCATAAAGCTTCGACAGGATGCTGATATCCACCTGATAATACTGCTCGCCGGTATTGGGATCCGACAATGCATCGGCCGAAATGTTCAATACTTTTCCATCCATACGGCCGTATTTGATAGCTTCGTAAGCTGAGAGAGAAATCCGAACGTCATGACCAACAATAATATCAGGAATATCAGATGGATTAATACGGGCCTCTACAATCAAATCTTCTCCCACTGGGACAATTTCCAAGAGAACATCACCTGGCTGTACATAAGCACCTTCGGTACGGTAGTTGATCCGATTGATGACCCCGTTAACAGGCGATCGGACTGTGTTGCGCTCCACGCGGTCCCGCAGGGAGGGAAGAGCACTTTCAAGTTCGGATAGGGTAGCCGAAATTTGGGCTTTTTCAGTCAAAGCGCGAGTGACATAGGACTGACGAGCACTTTCAAGCTCCTGATCAATTTCTTCCAACGCCGCAGCTAAACGCCTTTGTGAAGCCTGGGCGCTTTCAGCCCTACCTATGTTTTCTTCCTCATCCCGACGAAGTTGAGTTAAGCGCGTTTCGGGTGCCAAGCCGGACGTCACCAGCGGCTCTACGGTTGCAATCTCATCTCGGATAAGGGCCAGATTGTTTTGAGCGGTTTGATAGGTGATCTGGCTTTCTTCAATTTCGGATTCGCGTTGTTTTTTGCGTTGTTCCAGAATGGAAATGCTATTTTGCAAATCTTGACGCCGAGCGGTGTAAAGTGCCAACTCATTGGCGACTTCTTCTGGGGTTTCTAACATCAGTTCAGAAGAAAATTCGGGCTGGGACTCTGTGATTTCCGCGTCCAAGCGGGTTTTTTGGATTTGCAAGGATCGCTGACGTTTTTCCGCCTGTTCCAGTTGTCCCTTGGCATCAATCGGATCAATATCAAAAAGTGTCTGTCCGCGTTCTACAAAATCACCGTCATCAACATATCTGGCTCGCAACACGCCTGCTTCAGAAGACTGAACCATTTGGTTTTGGCTTTCCGATATGGTTTTGCCCGTTCCGCGAGTTACGTTGTCTAGCTCAGTATTTGCTGCCCAAAACAACAGCGCTGCAACCAATAGAACTATAATGAAGAGCAGGAGAGAACTCGAACGACTTTGACGCCCAGAAAGTTCTCTGGCCAACTTCTTGAAATCAGTTTCTGCCATTGATTACATCTCTTGTTTCTTAAAGCCGAGTTTTTCGGGTGTTGTGTCAGCCATAACTTGCCCTTGGTCGATCACCAAAACGCGGTCAACCAGGGCCATGATGGGGTTACGGTGTGTAATGATGATCATCGTCTTATCCGAGCAAAACTCAGCAAGGCTTCCCACAATTCTTTGTTCTGTCGTTTGATCAAGAGAGCTGGTTGGCTCATCCAATAACAATATTTGGGGATCATGAAGCAGAGAGCGAGCCAAATTGATGGTCTGTTTTTGCCCCCCTGATAATCCGGCACCCTTCTCACGGATTTCCAAATCGTAACCCTTCGGATTGGTTCCTATGAAATCATCTACACCTGCAACTTTAGATATCTCCAGAATATGATCGTCATCATACTCATTATGCCCCATTTGGATGTTTTCTCGCACGGTTCCGGAAAACAGCCAGCTGTCCTGAAGCATAATACCCACATTGCGGCGCAAATCGGAGCTTTCAATCTGACGAATATCAACACCGTCCACCAGAACAGCACCTTCATCCGGCTCATAAATGCCGGCCAGGAGGCGGGAAAGAGTGGATTTCCCCGATCCCATCTTACCTACGATCGCCACTTTTTGCCCAGCGGGTATTTTGAACGACATATTTTTGAGTGTTGGTTCCGAAGCACCCTCATACTTGAAGGTAACATTCTTAAGTTCGATTGTTCCTTCAAAACTTGGGCGGCTGATCGGCTGTAGTTCCTCAGGTTTGCTTACGGAATTACCTATCAATGTATTCAATGAACGGTAGGCATTTAATGCTCCATTCAGTCGGGTCAGTGTGTTGGCCAGTTGAGACAAAGGAGCCATTGTCCTACCCGATAGGATTACCGCGGCAATCAGTGCACCCTGCGTGATCTCGCCGTCCCGAATAAGAAACACACCGTAAAATATGAGTCCTACTTGAACATACTGTTGAGCAGATGCTGCAAAGTTAATCACGAACTGTGACATCGCGCGCGCGCGATTTCCATTATCGGTTTGGTTGTGTAACGCGTCATCGTACCGCTTTTTCATCAACCGGCCTGATCCGGTCGCCGAAATTGTCTCAAGACCCGACAAGGTTTCAACTAACACAGCCTGTTTGTTCATACCGCTATTCATCGTATTTTTCGTGATACGGGCCAAAAACGGCTGCATACCCAAGCCAACAATAAGAACAATTGGAATGGCTGATAAGGGAACGATGGCAAGTGGACCAGCCACAAGATGGATCACGTAAACAAAGAAGAATATAAAGGGCAGATCGACAAGCACTACTAATGTAGATGAAGTAAAAAATTCTCGAAGAGTCTCAAATTCCCGCACCACTCCAGCTAGTGCGCCAGTTTGCTGTTTTTGTTCGTTCGGTGTCAGGCTGAGAATGCGATCAAATAGGATTCGCGAAACAGTTAGATCAGCGCGTTTACTTGCAATATCGATGAAGCGTGTTCGCAGGTTTTTGATGATGAAATCAAATCCGAGGGCAATTCCGACGCCTAGACTGAGTGCTAAAAGAGATTCTATTGCAGCATTGGGAATGATGCGGTCATAGGTTGTCATAGTGAAAATAGCGGTGCTTAGTCCCAAGAAGTTCGAAATTGCAGCCGCCAGCGCCACTTGTACATAAAGCCATTTACTTTTCTTGAATGCGCTGAAAAACCAATGCCCTTGCTGTGATTGCTTTTCTTCAGCGGTTAGAGCCTTGGCTAAGATAACGTAACCGGAGAATTGGTTGATAAACTCATTTTTTGGAATAGACGTGCTTTTGCGGGGCTTATCCAAATCGCAGGAAATAACTGCGCCATCCTGATCTGTTCTAAGCACGAGAACAGCAGCCCCCGTTTGATCGATCGCAATCAAAGGAAATAAACCTTCCGACCATTCCCCCAGTGGTAAATAACCAAAGCTCGATTTAAAACCGAGCGATCCTAAAGCATTCACGGCCTGCTTGGGGCCAAAGAGCTGAAAAGGTTCGTCAACGGCATCGCGTATAGCAGCTATGCTCTTCCGGCTGCCTGCTTGGCGCATCAGCACTCGGACGGCCTGTAGCAATCTGGTTTCCAGCTCTTTTACTTCGGGCGATATTTCATCGGCGTCGATTTTTCCCAGAGTTTTTGCCAAAGAATATCTCCCTACCCTATACCCCTGCTGCTCATCGTCAGGTTATCACGCTCATCGCACAATCTATTATTTAATGCCAGTGTCCCGAGCTCTAGCTGTGAGCCTAATCGAAATCATCGAGAGAATAGTTAAAGTAAGCCAATTCGTCCTCGCATAACAATTCCACCAACTGTCGTGCTTTATCAGATTCTTCATAGTATTCTCTAATGGGTTTATGTTGCGGCCTATATTGTCCTTTGGCTCTAATTCCAGACATCACATCATGCACGTTCTCTGGCAATTTCAACGTTTCACTCACTTCCGCCAGATCATCATGTAAATTCTCATAACGAATGACCTTGTCGAGTGCGGGTTTGCCATCAATGCATATTGTATCCCAATTTTGCCGCAAGCCCCGAGAGTTGTTTTTCAGGTACTCGAAAAAACTACTGTATCTGTTGGGACCGTCATTCCAGAAATAGCCACTGACCGCCTTTGAGAACGGATTTCGCACAATCGAGAACTTGTAGAGGCTATCCCAAGCCTTTTCACTTAGTCTGCTGCGGATCTCGGCGGCAGTGATGTGATTCCAAGCCTTTGCTTTTGTCCCATCAGCGTTCATGAAATTCTGCGGCCCACGAAACCCTAAACGTTTTTTAGTGGCTTCATCGTCTTTCACAATAGGTGTAATAATGTCTTGAGGCCCTGCAAATTTCGACAATGCAATTTCTAGGCTGGTCCCCCCAGTTTTTCGAGTTTTGATAAAGAGAAATTTAAACTGCTGATTTAAAATCATGCCAGCTGCCCCAATGAAGGTCAAAATCACTATATTCAACTATGCCAACCAATAGAGGATTTCCAGCGGTCAATTGATGGTTTTAAGCCACTTTGTGAGCTTGCGGCGTTCCTCAATGCTCAGTTGCGTGTAAACAGTTCCCATGGCAAAATCTCCTATTAGATAACTCATTGTTTTCTAATAGGAGTCGCACTTGAAGGTAGCGCGCACCGGCTACAGTTCTTAAATCGTATAATCTATGTTATGTTAAATCGTTTGTCGATTCTAGAGTTAGAGAATGGCAACCAAGAGACGAGAGATGAAAGAGATTATCTCGAAGTTACAGAAAGTTGGGACGTTGAAAGAGCGAGAAATGTCCCTTCTGGGTGCCATTAGGCTGGGTCACAGTGCTGACCAACGCCGGCATGCAGATCTCAATGGGTGGATGCCTTCTATGGTACTAGGGGCACTTCAGGAACCCATTTAGCTCTTGATAGGCAAACACCATGCAACGCATATTGGGGCGGCTTTGAACAACAAAACACAGCATGAAACCTAACCCACTACACCTTAACAAAGCTGCAAAACTGTCCGAATAGATGGGACCACTTCAATTGCCGACTAAGCAGCATTTCTTTTGGCACCACTCACGTTCCATTCTCTCAGCCCTTCTCAGGGCTGGGAGTTTTGCCATATGTGGAGCCGCTTTAGCCCAAGGTGCTGATGGGCCAAATATTTCACGGCTTATCAGCATTGGACAGATCGATGTGGCGCGTGTCGCACTCGAAGCGGAAAACCCTTCTCAGGCGGATAGAGTTTTCTTTGAAGCCCGCATACTGAAGGCGCAACGACGGTTTCCTGAAGCGATCAGTGCGTTTCGTCAGGTTCTTCAAATCGACCCAAACTATATCAATGCACGCCGAGAATTGGCCCATACGCTCCTCTTGAACCATGACTACGGACCAGCACGGTTTCACTTTGAGGAGCTTCTGAAGATTGACCAAAATAACCAGATGCACGATGGATACCGTGGTTTCTTAAATGTGATTGATCAGAACAAACCGATTGGGATCATCGGATACTTCTCCATTCTTCCTTCAACCAATGTGAATCGTGGAACTACAAACGCTGTCTTCGATACGGATCTTGGGCAGTTCGTGATTGACCCGAACTCACAGGCTGAATCCGGTGTAGGTGTCCAATTGGGATTTTCTGGATATTTTCGACACCTGACGAGCCCGACGAGCCGTGTTTCCCTCAACTGGGGCATCTCAGGTACGAGATATGAAGAAGAGCGCTACAACAGCGCCGTGGGCAACCTTGCCGTTTCATACGAGCAGATCACCCAGTCTGGCAGCTGGTTTGTAAGTCCCTACTTCCGCAAAACTTGGCAAGAAGACGATGCTGACAATGACGCGCGTGGTTTACGCTTTAGGCTAACACATCGCTTAAATGATAAAAACCACCTCGGTTTTTCATTCTCGCATGAGTATCGAGATTATGCCGTGCAGAACTATCAGGACGGCACATTCACAAGCGCTTCGATCAGCCTCAGCCACCAAGTCAATCCGAGCTTATCCATCAGTGGCGGCGTGGGGTTTGAACGAAGCGCACCAGAGGCTGATCATCTTCAATATGATGGTGGCAAGCTTTTTACTGGAGTTTCAAAAGCCTGGGAAGGTGGTTTGCAAACCAGCTTTGGCTTTGAATACGGTATTCGAGACTTTGTAGGGTATTATCCACTGACCTCATCCCCAAGAAGTGACGATTTTTACAAGGTCAGCATCGGCGCCCAGCATTCCAGAATTGATATACAAGGCTTTACGCCGCGTCTTTCATGCTCGCACACAGTTAACCAGTCCAACGTCGCTTTCTACGATTACAACGCAACTGAATGTCAGGCGACGATCTCGCGTAATTTTTGAAGTTGAGATACATCTAGAGTGTTGGCTTTGGTCGGTCCCCCAGAAACATAGCTAGATCAAGACAATACCAATATATCCTAGCTACAAGGATTGAGTTGTCTCAAATGGCAGTGTTCTTTCATTTGTGGCAAATATTTTTCGATCCTTGCAGAAACAGTTCACGGTGATTGACCCGAAGTTTTCTGTGGCCAATCACTCGGATTCTGGAAGCAAATTGGCATACGAAAATTTTCATTTTGGAGCCTAAAATCACCTATCATTTACGAAATTCTAAACACCCACGCATTCGTTAGGGTTGAATTTGGGCATTCTGAAACCCAAATCACTTAATCGTTTAAAACCAATATGATAACATACCAAAACCCCATAATTGCCTCGTATTTTTCCCGTATGAAAATAAGATTTTTTATACGGGGTTAAAATGGGGAGATGTCAGAAATTTCTTCCTATAGTTGCATTTTGTAAATGTGAGCAAACCCTACTCTAAGGATAATTCAGTCGGGACTAACACAAGTCATCAGCAACACTTCAAAGAGGTTAAGATGACAATTTTTAGTCCCACCGCAAAAAAACTGACCCGTGCCATTGATGAGTCCGGTCTAACGCAACGAGAAATTGCAGAACGCTCAGGCTTTAAAAGGGCTAATATTATATCCATGATGAAAAGCGGCGAAACACGTGTGCCGCTCAATCGTATCCCCGCTCTGTCGGCTGTGTTAGGCATGGACGAGCGAGACTTCTTAATCATCGCTATCGAAGAATATCATCCTGGCGTCCATGAGGTCTTGGTTGAGACCCTTGGCATTCCTTTAACCGAGGCTGAAACAGGGATCTTGACTATGTTTAGAATGGCAACATTGCGAAACGACGTTGAAATATCCGAACCGTTTCTAAGGGCACTACAAGGTCTTTTAGACTTAGCTGCAATTACTCGCATAGAGTAGGTGTTTTGCCCTCAAAGGGCGCGGATGAAAATTCGCGCCTGAATGCCGATTGACATGTTCTAAGCTTCAAGTGTCATCCACATTTATTTTAATGTCTTGGTTTTCTTGCATGATTTACAACTTCATCACCATGGATTTTTGGGAAAGGGAGCGATCGGGCCTATCTACAGAAAGATGATTTGAAGTCCTAACCAAGCCTCATCCCTATATTGGGGAACCCTTAAACTGGAAAAGCAAAATTATTCCAATCCTTGGAGAGGTCACTCGGAAACTTCGCCCAAAAGCTCCTGGCCTGCATCAATCCCTATGGTTTCAGATAGTCGGCCAATAACGCTTAAAAGAGTCACTTGGGCAATGACACCATTAGTAGTGAAGTTAATCATATTAGCCTCGGCATCATAAAGACGTGCTTCGGCTTGCAACACACTGCTCAGTGTTGATTGCCCGATCGACAGTTGCTTCCGCAGAATGTCAATTTCTTCCCGAGCGATCTTGGCATTTTCACGCGCCAACTCGACGGAAGCTCTGGTTGCAGTAATCGTCTGCCGAGCATCCTGTGTTTTTTCAAGTATTTCTCGGAAGGCGCCCTCCAACAGGCTCCTTCTGCCCTCTGCATCTTGGCGTGCCCCTTCGATCTGAGCCTCAAGAGCCCCCCCATCATAAAGATTTTTGCGCAACACAAAGCCAACTGAAGCAGAGCTATTATCCGGACTTCCATCCGCAGGTTCCGTCAGCGCCCCTTCAAGCGACATCGAGACAGACTTACGGGCTTCAACAGCCCGAGCGCTGGCCTCAGCGCTCATATAGCGATTATATGCCTGCATGACGGCCGGACTCGCCATAACAGATGCATCTGAAACATTAGACGGGACAGCCTTCAAAATTAAGGATGCATCATATGAAGATGATCTTGGCAATTGCCCAAAGGTACGCGTGAATTTTTCACGTGCCTGCTGATACTGTTCTTGTATCTGTGTTTCAGTCACCCGGATCATGGTTACTTGACGCTTTGCACTGGCAACAGTGGTTGCATCCCCAATGCCAACCGAAGCAACCTGTTCCAACTGATTTATCAGAGGATTTAAGACTTCTAGGCGCGCCTTAATAAGCCTATTAAGGCGCTCATAGCGATTGAGATCAATCCAAGCGACCGTTGCGTCAAACGCCCGCTGATTAAGAACACTACGGTAATTCTCAAATGCTGCCTGTTTTTCGAAATTCGCGGCAGAAATTCTATTATCCAGAACTCCTCCATCAAAAACGATCTGGGATAAATTTAACGTGGCAGCGGCTCCAGCATCCCCCACGTCCACGTCTTGAATTCCAGCGTATACACGCCCAGAGATCTGCGGCTGAAGTTGTGCGCGGAGCTCATCAAGAGAACTGCTGCCGACCAAAACAGCCTGTCTTGCAGAATGCGTCTGAGGATCAATGCGAACTGCGTCAGCGACTGCATCAGGGAACCCAAGGGTAATGTCGACTTTTGCGGACGAGGTTTCTGCGAGCAGGGACTGGACGCTTAAAACTTCAGAGACGACCTCTTCTGGCGCGGGCAGCATCGCCTTTTCGGACAACGTACAACCACCCAAGGCGGTCGCGGCCAAAAAAGCCAGAATAACGCTAAAATGCTTCCGAAGCATGCTGTCCTATCCCCCTAAATTATGAGCAGCTTACCAAGCTCATATCGGGAAAACCTCCTTGTTGCAATAAAAGCCATTGGCAAGTTTGGCGCTTCCAGCGCAGTCTGTGTCTTACCAACCTCATTTGGCAAAAAAGAAAACCACATGCGCACAGCTATACTGATCATCTTCCTTTTTTGTTCTCTGGCTCCGAAGTTGTCTGCCACAGAAAGAATTTTGTTGAGCACACAAGAGATCACGCAAAACTTACACGGATCTGAAGTTGTTTTTCCCCTCCGCTTAAGTGCAATTGCGCCAGATACCGGACAGTCCATTCAGACAGTTGTTCTGGATTTAGGGTTGGAGAATGCGCTACCTGTCTTTGCAGAAATGATTGCGGCAGAACTTCAGAAGACCGCCGGTGAGTGTACACTACGCATAAATACGAATGAAAGCATTGTCAGCATTGTTGCCGGAGCCCTCAATTTTTCAACCAAATTAGAACTTCAAGCTCGGTTGTGTTTGCTCGGGCGCGAAACTCATCTTGCCTCTGACAATGGTGCTCTCACATTTATTGTAAAGTTGCACTTGCTTAAGTCAGGAGAAGTCCATTTTTCCTTGGAAGAGTTGTCTCTAGAGGGTTTTCCAACGATCAGCCGCTTCACCGACCCTGAACCTATCATTCAAGATCAGATCAACATATTTATGGACGAGTTGAATAACACTCAACTTCTACCCCCTGTCAGTAGAATTTCTTCCGGCGGTGAGTTTGCCTACTCACAGCTTGTTCTCGGGGGGGGCAGTGGCCTCGACCCTGAACTCTCGTTATTTTTAAACCGAGAGCCAACTCAGGAACCCTAATTCAAAATTCGATCCTTCGGCACTGACGATCCGTGCTCTTCATTCATCCACTCGGGGAAAACATCCACACTCCAACCGGCTTGGCCATAGGTATGCCGTACGATTGAAAGCCATTGTCGTAGTTGTTGACGCCCGAAGAAGATTGCGGCTTGGGTATCTTTAGGGCCTACAAAAACAACCCTGACCCCACGTGGATGATTGCTGAGCTTAACCTCTCTAACCAACCATTCTGGCGCGCTCTCTGGCATCGAAACAGCATTAACCTTCTGCTTGTGCGCCATTGCTTTCCGCTGAGCCACAGACTGGCGAATATCGTCAGAAACTGTGGATTTTTCTGGGCTGCCCATGCTGGAGAATAATTGAGGCACCAAACGATCCACTAATCTACGAGTTAACCAGAGACGTAAAAAATCGTTGTTACCTCGCGTCTTTGCATCCACCCGAAATCTATCCTGATCGGGTATATAGCGGAGTGTCAGTGTCTCGATGGACACTGGGGGGACACGCGGAGTATTTTCATCAGAAGCTTGGACCTGACGCATTTTGTTCCCCAAAGTTATGGCGTTATTCTTTTGCTGCTACAAAAGCACTATAAACCAACAAGACCCCGGGATCATCCACGGTGATAACACCACCGACTTCCATCGCCTGTGGACCAAAGAAATAGCCTTGTGCCACGACGTCTTCCGCAGAAGGTTGTACAACGTGGAAATCTACGCCACCCAAAGTCAAGTTTCCACCCGAAAAGCTTGAGCCACTAATGGATGCGCCCATAAGAGCCATTTCCAAGTCAAGCGCTACAAGCTCATCTTCACTGCCTTCAGTAATCCCGTTTATAGTACGAACGCCTAATATATCGGAATATAGAATATCCAAGTTACCGCCTTCAAAATCAGCACTGGCAGTAATAGCCCCGGATCCTTGCAGCTGGTAAACGGACCCACCGGTTTCCTGTACCACAGCAATAATATGCTGCCCGCTGTAGCTGGCGTTACCCCCCGAGGGAACATCCTCCGCTTGAAGGGGCACCCCTACGATTCCGAGACTATCCGTCACCGCGTTGTCGGGCGGTAAAAGAGCCACATATGAGTATTCACCGTCGGGCAAATCCTCAGCAGATACATCGGTGACAACCGCCGCTCCATTCTCAACCGTCAAAAACTGGAGAGAGGTTCCCACGCCAACTTCGCTCAAACGTATATAGCTCTCAGGAGCACAAGCCCCTAAAGCAACCAAAACCAAGGCACAAATAAGGTTCTTTTTCATAACCATTCCTGAAAATCATATGATCAGATTGCTGTCGTCAAGCAGCATTAGATCAACCCCATAAAGCAACACCCAAGTTTCGGCATCTTCAAAGACAGCTCCATCCACCGTTTGGGAAAAATGTCCCATGGCTACGGTTGTGTCGGTATATGCAAACACACTGAGATCGAGCTTATCATCTGACACATCAAAATCGGCAGCGACTGCAAGAGACTCTGAAAAAACATCCAGATTGGGCTCAAATTGCGCAATAACGTCCAAACCATCTCCAGGGGCAAAGACAAATATGTCGCTTCCCCTGCCCCCTTCGAGAAAATCATTGCCTTCACCACCAATCAGCAAGTCGTCGCCGTAAAAATACAACCCGCCAAGATCACCTATTAGAAGATCATTGCCTCGACCGCCTTCTAGGAAATCATCTCCGAAGCCCCCGGCGATGAAATCATCCCCTGCCCCGCCCGAAAGCAATCCGCTCCCAGTCAAGCTGATAATCACATCGCTGCCATTGCCAGCACTAATATAATTATTACCAAACGCATCAGTCAGGAAGTCATCCCCATCCGACCCGTAAAGTTGATCATTGGCTAAATGATCCTCAACGACCGACACATAGAAGTCGGTCGTTGCACTTGCACCGGATGTATCTGTTCCTGTTGCAAATATGTGGATGATCCCAGTTTCATCCGCAGCTCCCAACAGAGCACCGCTCTCGAAGGCCATCCAATCGGGTAAATCAATGCTGTCTGCCGTATGAAAACTAACCGTCAGATCATCGCTCGCATCAACATCAATAAACAAGTTTTCCGGAAGTTCTAAATTCAATGCGTCTCCAAGCAACAGATGAACACTCTCTTGCGGAGTGCCAACATAAGGGGCGTCATTCACACCTGTGATAACCACTTCAAGGGTGATAGATGCATCTTCCATCGCGCTCGAGACAACCAGACTATCTGTCAATTGTTCTCCCGCAGCCAATGCCTGCAAGTCGGGTAGACCATTCTCTTTCTCGTAACCCCACTCTCCTGTTATCTCATCAAATGCAAACACACCGAAGTCGCCCAGAAGAGCCCCTGCGCTAACTGCTGCAAAAGTGGTCACCAGCCCTTCAGGATCGTCTATATCCAAATTTCCAGATACCTGATCTATTCCATCTTCGACCAGATCAAGCCTTGTATCCCCTGAAATAGCGGGGGGATAGCCCACGTGGATCGGTTGGCTACCGATCTCTTCAAAAGTGCCAAAACCGTCAACATAATTAACCCGCACTGAAAAATTGGGCCCAATATCACTGTCAGTCAGCACATAAGTAGTTTGATCCGCGCCGGAAATTGGGTTGCCATCGCGCAACCATTCATAGCTGAAATCTCCCAGGCCGTCCGCATCCGCAATATCAGACACATCAACGGTAACTGTGAAGCCTGTTGTGAAAATACCAGAAATACTCGGAAGTCCCGTAGGCGCATCGTTCAGGTTTTCTATTGGACTAGATTGGGCGCTTACAACAACTTCCCCTATGCCTTGTCCGTCAAAAAAAGAAACCCTTACAGAAATGCCAGATCCAACATCACTGTCAGTCAGCACATAAGTAGTTTGATCCGCGCCGGAAATTGGGTTGCCATCGCGCAACCATTCATAGCTGAAATCTCCCAGGCCATCCGCATCCGCAATATCAGACACATCAACACTTAACTCCTGCCCTTCTATCAGATCTCCTAGAAGCAAAGGAACGCCAGTAGCGGGCGTATTCCCCCCGAGATATATACCATCAAGAAGAAACCCTGAGCCGTCAGACAGGCTATACTGCGCATAACCATCCAAGTTAGCGGTTATGGTTACGTCACTGGCCTCCAATTCCTCGCCACTAGCACTAAGAAACAACAGAGCATCGATGCTTTCCTCAAAGTCATGGATAACATCCAACCCGTATCCGAAAGAACAGACAAATATATCCGCACCGGTGCCCCCATACAGCGCATCCGCCCCTGCTCCACCATCCAACCGATCAGCGCCGCCATTTCCCCGTAGAATATTGCTCAACTCATTCCCGGTAATTTGGTCAGCTCCATGACCGCCCGTGGCGTTTTCGATCTCCACGGTGTTGGCTATCGTGAAGCCTCCCACAATTCCTGAAGACCAAGACACATATCCACCGGCATTTTCACCGGTTAAAGGCGCATCACGCAAATCAATGGTAAAATCCCGCGATGATCCCGCGGCCGACAGTGTATCCGTGCCACCCGCATCCCATATGCAAGACCAATAAGTACCGCCGCCATTGCTATCCGGTAAGAGGTAAATATCGTCCCCGGTACGATATGACGTATTAGCCCCATACAGGAGCTGCACAGTTGCCACATCAAACGCCATCGGTGTGGCTTGCCAACCATAAGTCTTATTTGAATGCGAGGGGTATTCGCTTTCCCACCCGTCATTATAAGACATCGTAGTAAAGATGCCTTGGTTCAGATCATGGTCTCCATAGTCCCCGAAGGCAAAACTAACACCCGGGAACTTGATGCTATCCCCACCCTTATCATGTGGATGAGCAAGGCCAATGCCATGACCAAGTTCGTGAATAAGTGTTACAAAGCCAAAGCCACCCGCCTGAAGCCCACCTGAAGTCCAACCACTCGTGTTGTTTGCAAATGCCCCATAAAGAGGTTCACTCCAACTGCCATCGGGAACTTCATGCCAACCCAGAGCATCAACCTGACCGGATGTACCCAACCAGTACCAAATATCCGCATCGGCGATATCGTTGGCCTCTACAAAATCAATATTGGCTACGGCTTCCCAAGTTGCGTGGGCGGCTCGCATGGCTGACATTTCGATATCCAGCCACTCTGCCCCATCCCATCCATTGATAGAATAGGGGTCTGCCCCGCTCATGAAACTGTATTCAACAATTGTAGGGTCGGATGTAGGTCCCCAACGCCCCCCCCAGAAAAGGCCCATTATCCAGCTATTGGTGCCCGAATACGTTGCTGATGTCGGAAAAGAGAGAGACATAACAAACCCCAAGAAACCACAAAAACTTCAATCGTAAATACGACTGAAGTCTTTGTTACTTTAAACTCTAACGGCTGGAAGAAACCGCAAAACGCGCCCTTTCACCTACTTGTCAGTTTTAATGGCTTCCTTAAACGTGGTGATGTAACCACGCTTAGCCGTCTCATAGACAGCAATTTCAGCCTGAAGCTTTTTGATCTGCACCTCAATGAATTGAAGAGAGGCCAATTGCGCCTTACCGTTCTCAGACAGATCTTCTGTGTTGTACTCTACACCATCAACAGTAATCTTAGGCATCTTTTATGTCCTTTGTTATAGTAAACCACTACGCTTCATAATGATCTCTTGTTTAAGATCTTCCATGTAAGCACGCTTGGCTTTTGTCAGCACGGCAACCATGTTGCTTAATTCTTCGAACCGAGACTGGGAAAAAGTAAGAGCGTTATAAGCGGAACGCGCCTCTGCACTGAGTTCATCCAGATCATATTCCTGACCTGAAAATGAAATCTTGCGGCCCATTCTCAGCCTCCTTTTTTCTTACTCTTCGGTTTAGCTTTCGAGGTGGTTTTTTTCACATCTTTCGTCTTGCTAAACTCTCTCTTCAAGCTTTCTCCGTATGCAATACGGGCTGTATCGGCAATCGCCAATTCGTTGCGAAGCCTTTGCAGGCCTTGCTCGGTAAATATAATCGATTGCAGAATTCTCTGAGCATCCTCTTCAAGAGCTCCGCTATCATATTCCACCCCATCGATTCTGACCGTCGCCATTCGTTTGATCACCTTTTTATGTGCCGCTTATAAGATGTCCGGCCCCATGGGGGCCGGACATTGTCGTTTCCAAAGCCGTCGACTTAAGACAGCCTACCGGCTGATTAGACCGACGGTGTGTAGGTCAGGTTATCCATCGACAGATACTCACCCTCACCCAGCGAGAAGTTGGTCAGTTCAACGATGAAGTCATCCGAACCGAATGCATCCTCTGCAGTCTCACCAGTTGCAATGATGTAGACATGCTCGGTACCTTCACCGGCTGTACCGCCATCCCACCAGCTAAAGAGACCTGCACCACCGATATTCGAACCGTTTGCATCGGCCTCAAAGATACCGTTGGAAGTAAATAGCTCTGCCACGGCTTCTTCAAGTGTGGTGCCATTGCTGTTCAGAGCTGCGATCTCACCGCTGTTAACGATGGTATCGATCTCGATTGGCATAACCGCCGCATCCAGAATTTCAGCAACATCATCTGCAGTTGCACCATCTCCATCCGTGTCGATTAAGGCGCCGCCGAAGAGGATCACATCACCACCCGAACCAACGGTAAAGTCGGTGATGGTGTCAATGTTGCTGTCTCCGCTAGGCAGGAAGCCCGATTCGAGTACGAGGAACATATCCGAGCCTTCACCACCAGCGAGGATGTCACTGTCGGCGTCAACCGAATACCAATCCTGAACCAGATCCACTGTAGGTGTCTCTTGATCGCTTGGTACGCCCGTCGCGGCAGATGTCGCCAGGTTCACATCACCTGTGGTGACGTTCTGTACCGCTGTGATCAGGTTCATAGACGATCCATCTGCCGGGCCAGTGAAGGTCAGCTGAACGATACCATCGCCACCAGATACTTCTCCCGGTCTCAAGGTAACGCTGTCGTACCCCATCGCAGCCGCCAAACCGGTATCAATGATAGTGTAGGCGTCATCTGCCGACGATCCAACCCCATCATCAATATAGATCGTGTACGACTGGCCACCCACAACAAGATCGATGTTATCGGTTGATCCAGCCATCCCCGAAATGGTCAGAGTCTGGGTCTGCGCCGATGTCGCAACATCGTTGTCATTGTTGACATTTACCAACACCTCATAATCGACCCCGGCATCATCAGCTGTCAGCGTCAGTGTCGAGCCACTAGATGTTTCGTCATGCGTTGACCAAATGTTTCCGGTTGCAAAGTAGGATGCGACGTCGTCTCCGGTCATAGTTGAGCCTGAAACGACCAGCGTGGTTACATCACCACCAACATTTACCGTGATTTCATCGCCCACATCATAGGTAGTAGATGACCCAAAGTCGATTTCGTAGATCTGGAAATCATGCTGAGCCAAATCACCCTGCAGAATGTCATCGCCGCTACCTGCTGACATGGTGTCTTCTCCGGCACCACCGAAGAGAACATCGACGTCAACCGAACCAGTCAGAACATCAGCCCCGTCTGAACCATCCAGCAGCGAGTCGTAGAAACCACCCGAAGACAATTCCGTTTCCGATGGACCCGCGATGGTGATCACATCATCACCCGAGCCGCCGTAGACATTGAAGGTCGCGCCACTTTCGTGGCTGCCAGTCACGTCGATCTGCAGGTCTGCTGAAGTTTCCGCCGAGAAGTCGATCAGCGCACCATCTGGAATGATGTTGTTGATTGTCACAACAGTGTCGATGCCTTCCTGATCCTCGCTTGCCCAGCTGTCCTGCGCAATCATGGTCAGATGATCAAAGGCTTCCTCTTCAATTGCACCCGAGCTGAACACGGTTGCACCCGAGCTGAACACGGTGATGTTGTTGACCGTGATTGTGTCGAAGCCCGCGCCAGTGACGCTCAGATCGATATCGTTCATGCCAGATGCACCCGACGCGATGGTCATGCTGCCGCTACCGTTACCGGCATTAACAAGCAAAGTTGCGTCCTGTTCAGCTTCCATGCCGGTCACAGTAATCTCAGTCAGGCCACCGGAGTTTGACCCCGTCACTTCGATAGTAACGACATCACCCGAAGCAGAACCTTCGCTATCATTGAATGACAGGGATGTGCCCTGACCAATCTCGATATCCGCGTTACCGGAACCATCAGTTGAAACTGTGACATCCGAGTTCAGACCGAAGGAGCCAGAGAAGTCACCGCCATTCAGGTCAATGTCTGCCCAGGCACTATCGCCCATTGTTACATTGACATCGCCGTCACCGTTTACACTGACGTCACCCGACGAGTCCTCAGCCATATCGAGCGTAACGTTTCCGCCACCGTTG